>Ga0316204_10001820_pt1 | contig 53773 bp, 33 predicted proteins | sample 6monrhotite_MG_2_FD_205661 | JGI IMG/M metagenome (GOLD analysis project Ga0316204, IMG submission 205661) | Microbial mat bacterial communities from mineral coupon in-situ incubated in ocean water Damariscotta River, Maine, United States -... | ecosystem: Environmental > Aquatic > Marine >... | reverse complement strand
TACCAAGTGGTACAATAAAACTGTTTTGTTATGACTTTTGAAAATATGTTCGCTCATGTCATAATCATATCACTTATTGAACATTAACTCCAACCGACCCAAGGGTCGGGGAAATCTTTTCGATTATACTTAATTAATAATATTACTTTTTTATTATAAAATTTTATAAATAATTAAATTAAGATGAGCTATAATCTGTGTCTTAAATTATAAATAAAAACTAATTAATAAACATGTGCTTAAAAAAGGTTTTGTAAAATGGGAATACTAATACTGATTGTGCCTTTAGTTATGTATTACTTTATTCTAAAAGCTGTACTAAAAAACTACGATGAAACAAAAAGAAGATTTAAAAAAAGAACAGTTTTTATACTTCTTCTTACTTTGCCTTTTTGGGATCACATCATAGGTTATACAGTATATAAGTACCTCTGCTTTACAAGTGGCGGAGTGAAAATATATAAGACTGTGACCAATGAGCAAGAGCAAAGAGATTATTGGTTTTATGAGGGATTGAATTCTACAGAATATCATGGTAGTGATAAAATGTATAAGTATTTATCTAGTAATGGATTAGTTAAGCGAAATGGACCTTGTTTAAAACCTATAAAAAAAGATAATTATTCTATCTGCGCAAAAGATGGATTTAAAGAGGTTTATCTAAACTACTGTAGTCTAAAATATGACACTCTTACAGAAACAGACTCAAACTATAAAAACTCTTGTACCAACGCAAATAAAATAATAAAAAAATATAATCTTAAAAATGTGATTAGTGTTCCTAAGAGTCCTTATGGAACATACATTAGTACATTTGCCAAAAGCTATAATCATCAGGTAATACCATTTTTACAAGTATCTAAATCAATAAATATGATAAAAAATTATGAAACTGATGAAGTTTTAGCAATTCATAACCAATACTCAATTGGTCATGGATGGTATATAGATTTATTTAGTCCATATCGCTTCAAAATATTTAGATGTCATAAAAGTAGAATGTTAATAGGTCAGCTAAAAGAAGCTGTAATTCCAAACCCATACAAAACTAAAAAATAATAAAAGGAAAATATAATGGCAACAGTAAAAACGGACTTAGAGAGTGCATATTTGTCAACGGTAGCATATGGTGCTATTTCAACTTCAATGAATAATGATGTTAACTCATATATTAATGAGTTAACAAATACAAATGGCGATATTGAAATGTCAGTCGAAGAAGCTAAAGCCTTTGCAGGAGCGACAGAACAAAGAGATGACAAGACAGGTGAAATTATAAAAGATAATAACGGGAATATTCAGTATAAGTTTGAAACTACAGACAAACTAGATTCAAATGGAAATATTGTTATTAATCCTGAAACTGGTAAACCTGAACAGGTAAAAACATCAGGCTACACTATCCTATCAACAAGCCAAGAGATGGGCATAGATGATGGCGGTTTTAAAGCTATGTTTTTTAAAGATAATGAAACAGGAGTAATATCATACAATATAGCTGGAACAAATGACTTAAGTGATATATGGCAAGATATTAAACTTATGGCTACAGGAAATGCTGTTGAACAACAAATAGCTACTCAAAAATATTATGATGAGATGTTAGCTACAAACCCAGAGATAACAGCTACTACAAAGATAGATGTTAATGGACACTCCTTAGGTGGATTTGATGCACAAATCTTTACTGCTAACAATGCAGACATAATAAACCATACAACTACATTTAATGCACCGGGTATTGAGGGCTTAGATGCTGATCAACTACAATTAGTAGGATTAGCACCTGAAAATATTCCAAATGATAAAATAACAAATATAGCTACAAGCGGATGGTTCTCAATAGTAGAGGATTTAGGTATTAATATAGGTAGTATAGATATAGAAGTGGCAGGATGGACGCACTTTTTAGGTGAGATAAAAGAGTTTTTAACAAACGCAAATGAAGCAGGTTGGAGTATAGAACAATATAATGAATATCTACAAAACAATCCAGTAACTATAGGTGAAGATAATCGTGTGACGGTTGAGTTAGATAACTTTGAAATGGCAAAAAATTTCCAAAACTATTTAAGTTCATTGCCCGAAGATTCACAAGTTGAATTTATTGAAACAGAGCAAATATTCAAAGTAACAGAGTCCACAAACCTAACAATCCTAAACGCCATAGAAGAGATACCAGAGGTTTCATTTTTACTCTCAAATGTAGATTTACAAATAGGAGATAGACTAGATTTAGGAAGCAATGGAATCTATACAGTAGAAAGCGGAGATACTCTTTCAGAAATAGCAAATAACAACGGATATAGCACAAAAGAACTACTTCAAAAAAATACATGGCTAATAGATGAAGATAGAGTAATATTTAACCAAAATAAAGTTTTAGTTAGTACAGACTCAAGTGACCTAACAGAGCAAAACCATACACTAATAGGAGATATAGACGCAGAAAATATCCTAATAGATTCAAATGATGGAGAAGATACTCTAGTAGGTGGAGATAAAGCAGATACCATGAAAGGTGGAGATGGCTTTGATACCTATATAGCAGGATTAGGTGATGAAATCACAGATAGTGATGGTGATGGAAATATTAAACTAGATAATGTTGATATAAGCGGAAGAAAAACAAAACTACCAAATACAGATATGTATGAAGATGAAACATATGTATATGAAGAGATAAATGGATCTCTTGTTGTTACTAAAAAACAAGGTGGAGGTAGCCTAACAATAAATGAATGGAGCAATGAAGAGCTAGGAATAAACCTAAGTGAAAATAATAATATAGAAATAAATATCTCAGATGCAAGTGCACTAAGCTCTGAGGGTGCTATGACATTTGTAGTAACTCTTTCAAGACCATTAGATGATGGTGAAGAACTTAGTGTAAATGTATTAGAGGAAACACTTATATTTAAAAGTGGAGAACAGACTAAAACAGTTACATACACAATTACAGATAATGTAAGTAAAACATTCACAATAGCACCTGAAGGAACTTATAACGGCTTAGATAATGTAAACATCACAACAAACCAAGGTACAGGAACTGTTATACAAGTTAGTGATGACGATAAAAGATATGACCCACTAGCCCTAGATATAAATAAAGATGGCTTCATCTCAACAAGCTCACTTGAAGATTCAACTACATACTTCGATATAACAGGTGATGGTATAAGAGAGAAAGTAGGCTGGATAAAAGATGAAGATGCACTTCTTGCATATGATAAAAATGAAAATAACCAAATAGATGGAATAAACGAAGTATTTGGAAACCTAAATGAGAGTGGTTTTGCTGAACTAAAAAGATTAGTTGATTCAAACCACGATAATGTCATAAATAGAAGAGATGAACTATTTGCAAGATTGCAAATCTGGAACGATACAAACCAAGATGCAAAAGCTGGGGAAGATGAATTACAAAGCCTAAGCGAAGCAGGTATAAAAGAGATAGACTTAAATATAGTAGAGACAAACATAGAGATAAACGGAAACCTCCTAAGTGAAGCTAGTAAATATATAGATGATGAGGGAAATAAAGAACTAGCAGCAGATATACAACTAGCAACTGACGCAAAAGATACTAAAGTAGAGTTTGAAGATATTCCAAACTTTTCAATAGAGAACTACTATAAGTTAAACTTAAATAGTTTAACTATAGAAGCTCTTTCATCTTGTACTATAGATGAAAAGGTAGCTTAATGATTGGATTGATACTTTTAATTATCTTAGTAATTTATGTAGTAGTAGCAAAATATATATATAAATCGCTAAAAGATGAGTTTTCCAATAAAAAATATATATCTAAATTAGTGTTAGCCTTTTTTATATTACTTCCAACTTATGACATCTTTATAACATATATACTTAGTGGGTATTACTGTTTAACTACTCCAAGTACATATATAGAAAAGAAAGTGGAATATCCAGAAAGTATCTATTGGGAAGACAATGTTTATCCTGGTTTCAACGATGAAGATAGAAAGTTGATGATAATGAACTACCTCGATGGAGTTCACTTAAAAAGAATGGCACTTAATGGTGATGATGAGAAAGTATATGTTTATGAGATAGATAAAAATATATATAAAGATTTAAAACATAATAAAGAAAAATATAAATATAAACATGAGCAATATGCAAATATAATCTTAAAAACTCAAAAAATATATACTAAGCAAACCATGCCAAAGATGAACTATACGGTAACGTTTAATGAAATAGAACTTAATTCATTTACAAGGAAGTTTCTCTATTCAGATGAGACAAAAGTGATAGACAATAAAGACAATGAAGTTGTAGCTTATAACAGAAGATATATGAGGTTTGCATATAACATCTTTCCTGATATTGCTTTGGGAGATATTTATTATGTTCAAGGTTCTATGTGTGGGAGTGATTTATATTTTGAAAGAAAAGTGATTCAAACTAATGGATTATATGCTATGCGTAACCATAAAATTTGGTTGAACAAAAAACTATACAAAAAATATATAAAAGGAGAAAAATAAAATGAGTGTAAATACAGTGACAACAATGGGGATTATTTCAGAAAGTGCATACGAGGAATATTATTTTATAGATGAATTTAATACTGATGGAACAAAAAAAGAAAAAATGATTGAAGGCACAACCTATAAAGTCCTAAACCACACTCCAGATTCAACATTAAGTGGTTTTAATGCTCTTTTACTTCAAGAGATAGGAACTAGTAATTATGTGATAGCCTTTAGAGGGACAGAAGCTACATCTAGTCTAAGTGATATAGTAACAGATATTCTTGCAGGAACATATAATATCAATTTACAATATGACAATGCTATAGATTTTGTTAATGAAGCATTAAAAATAGATGGAATCTCAGAAACAAATTTAACTCTTACTGGACATTCTTTAGGGGGTATTCTAACTCAACAAGTTGGTGCTACACTTGGAATAAAAGGATATGCTTATAATCCTTGGGGGAGTAATACTTTAGCGAAATATTCAGAAAGTGGGACATTAAATATAGTGGCAAGGTTGCTAGAAATAGTGGGTGCATATACTCCAACAGCTGAAACATTTGCAAAAAACAATATATTAAATATCTCATATCAAGATTCAGGAATAATAAATGGAGATATACTATCAAATTTTCTTACAGGCTTAACATCTAAACATTTAGGTGATTTATTGCCTATTTGGGGTGAGAACATAGGTCTGTCAGGACACTTAATAACACCTTTGAATAATGCTATTAAACATTATAATGAAGTGCTGACACATTTTACAAATAGTACAACTTTACTTGATTTGACAAAAGTATATGCTACTTCAAGTAATATGAGTGAATCAGGATATGAAAAAGTAGAATATACATTTAATGACTTAAATATTAAAAACTATACAGATTTAACTTTTGATTTATTAGTTAATCAAACTACATCAGAGTTAAATTCAAAAGAGGTCTCAAACCTCTATGCACTACAACACCTAAACCCGTTTGCAATAAAAGGTGAACTTTCAGCATATGACAATATAAATCCAAATGATTACTCAGATATTTACATGAAAGATAGAGCCACCTTTTTATATGAAGTAATGAATAAAGGAAATACAGGTGATATTCGTGCAAAAAATCATTATGTGGATATAGACGATGATGTAGAGTTTAACGGTTATAAAAACCTTGTTACCTTTGGTTCAGATGTTGATGATGTGATAGAGGGAACTGACAGAGAATTTGAGGGAGATAGACTTTATGGAGAAGGCGGTAGTGATACAATAGTTGGTAAAAAAGGAAACGATTATATAGAAGGTGGCAAAGGTTCAGACGAACTTCATGGTGGTGAAGGTCAAGATACAATATATGCAAATGCAAATGTTGATAAGCAGTATGATGTAGATAATGGCTTTACAGACAGACTATATGGAGATAGTGGTGATGATACCTTAATTGGTTCAGTTGGCAAAGATGAACTATATGGCGGATTAGATTTTGATACCTACATAGCAAATAACGGTGATACTATAACAGATTCTGATGGTAAAGGGAATATTAAACTAGATGGAATAGACCTAAGCGGAAGAAAAACAAAACTACCAAATACAGATATGTATGAAGATGAAACATATGTATATGAAGAGATAAATGGATCCCTTGTTGTTACAAAAAAACAAGGTGGAGGTAGCCTAACAATAAATGAATGGAGCAATGAAGAGCTAGGAATAAACCTAAGTGAAAATAATAATATAGAAATAAATGTATCAGATGCAAGTGCACTAAGCTCTGAGGGTGCTATGACATTTGTAGTAACTCTTTCAAGACCATTAGATGATGGTGAAGAACTTAGTGTAAATGTATTAGATGAAACACTTACCTTTGAAAGTGGTGAGCAGACTAAAACATATACATATACAATTGAAAATAATGTAAGTAAAATATTTACTATAACACCTGAGGGAACCTATAACGGTACTGAAGATGTAAATGTCATAATAAACTCAGGTACAGGAACTGTTATAGCAGTTAAAGAAGATGATGCTAGATATGACCCACTAGCACTAGATACAAATAAAGATGGCTTCATCTCAACAAGCTCACTAGATGACTCAACTACATACTTCGATATAACAGGTGATGGTATAAGAGAGAAAGTAGGCTGGATAAAAGATGAAGATGCACTTCTTGCATATGATAAAAATGAAAATAACCAAATAGATGGAATAAACGAAGTATTTGGAAACCTAAATGAGAGTGGTTTTGCTGAACTGAAAAGATTAGTTGATTCAAACCACGATAATGTCATAAATAGAAGAGATGAACTATTTGCAAGATTGCAAATCTGGAACGATACAAACCAAGATGCAAAAGCTGGGGAAGATGAATTACAAACCCTAAGTGAAGCAGGTATAAAAGAGATAGACTTAAATATAGTAGAGACAAACATAGAGATAAACGGAAACCTTCTAAGTGAAGCTAGTAAATATACAGATGATAAGGGCAATAAAGAATTAGCAGCAGATATACAGCTAGCAACTGATGCAAAAGATACTAAAGTAGAGTTTGAAGATATTCCAAACTTTACAATTGATGAGAGTACAAGAGACTTACCAAAACTCCATGGAACTGGCTTAGTATATGATAGTTTCATCAGATACAACATAGATGAAGAGTTTAAAGCAGTAGCAAAAAAGATGAGTACCAATATGGAACTAACCGCTACGCAGTTTGATACATTCATAGAACACTACTCAGGTTATACAAAGTATGTTAATGAACTAGGGCAAAGATACAGTGTAGATAACTTCCAAATGCAAGAGAGTGATAAAAAGAGTTGGATAGTAGAACACTTTAACGCACAAGATATAGAAACTTCAAACATTGAGAACTACTATAAATCAAACCTAAATAATTCAAGAGTGCCATCAACTGCAATTATAAATAACTCAGATATAGAAACTAAATATGAATTTTTAAAAAATACACTAGAGAGTACATTCACAATCCAATCACTCTTTAAAGATGAGTTTAGTGATACACACTATGACTTAGAATCTCAAAGTTTTATTATAGATAATCAAACAAGCTTTACTAATAAAATAACTAACTATTTTAATGACAATAGTAAAACAATAGATGAAAAACTATATCTTGCTAAAGTCATGCAGATGCAACATAGTGGACTAGAGTTTAACATAGATGAAATAGTCCAAGCAATAGATAACAACATTACAAAAGAACTAACAAGATATGTGTACATTGGGAATGAAGTAACACTGTTTGAGAGTAATGTTAAATATGAACAAGATGGTTTGATAGTTACTACTAATGAAGATGAGACCATTACAACAGGTGACGCAGATAATAAAATCTATCTAAATAAAGGTGATGATAAATTAATATCTGGAAAAGGTAATAATACCTTTTATTACAACAAAGGTGATGGTACAGATACTATTTATGATAAAGGCGGAGCAGATAGGCTTCTGTTTGGTGAGGGCATAACACGAGAAGATGTAGAGATACAACTAAATAGAAATTCCGATTTAATTATTGCACTAAAAGAAGAGGGAAAAACCTTTGATGAGCTTAGTGATAAGGTCATAATTGTAGATTGGATGAAGTCTGCTAATAGAGTTGAAGTAGTAGAGTTTGCAGATGGTTCAAACTTAGCATTTACTGATGTGTTTGAACAGTTTGAAGCAACTGATAGAGCGGAGGTTTTACAGCTTAGCTCAGGAAATGACACAATTGAAACTAAAGGCGGTTCAGACACTATAAAAGCACTAGGTGGAAATGATACTTTAACTGGTGGAACTGGCAATGATAAGTTATATGGTGGATATGGAAATGATACCTATATCTTTAAGCGTGGAGATGGGAAAGATAGCGTGTATGAAGATGGCGGTCATGATACCTTGCAATTTGGTAGTGGCATAAAAGAAGATGATTTAATTGTTAAATATGTCGGTAGTGACTTACTAATTGCTCTGCAAGAAGAGGGTGTAGTGTTTGATGCACTTAAAGATGTAGTGACACTTAAAAACTATAAAAGTGGTAATAGTATAGATGCTATTTATCTTGATGGTTACAAGATTGTAAATATTGAAAAACTTTTTAATACTCCTACTATAGGTGATGATGTTTTAGTCTTAGGAAATGAGAATAATAGCGTTGACTTGCTTGCAGGGAATGATACTATTACTTCACTAGACGGAGATGACACTTTAATTGGGAACACAGGAAATGATAGATTAGAGGGTGGGTTAGGTAATGACACTTATATTTTCAACCGTGGAGATGGTAAAGATACTATTTTTGATGATTATAGTTTTGGGTTTCAAGGTAGTAGAAAAGAAGATGCAGGCAATGATACGCTTAGGTTTGGTGAGGGGATTGGTTTAGAAGATGTTGTTACAAAATATAATGGTGCTGATTTAATTATAGGGATTAAAGAGGGTGATACCCCTTTTGAAGAATTGAGCGATGTTGTTACTATTAAAAATTATATGAACGAAAATAATAAAATTGAGTCAGTACTTTTAAATGATGGTAGTAAGGTTGTTGTTCCTGATAGTTATGATACTGTTGCTACTGTTGGTGATGATGTGCTTTTCTTTGAAGAAGAAATATCAATAAACACACTGCAAGGACATGATTTTATTCACACAGGTAGTGGAAATGATGTTGTATTTGGAAATAGAGGTAATGATGACATCCACACTGGAGATGGAGATGATACATTAAACGGTGGTGTAGGAATTGATTATCTATTTGGTGGCGATGGCAACGATACATATATTTTTAATCGTGGTGATGGAAACAATACGATTTTTGATGATAATAGAGATGGCTATGTAGCTGATACTAATATGTACCATGGAATGTATACAACATATCCAAAAATTATTGGTAGTTCCACTCCACAAAAAGATGCGGGTATTGACACCTTGATATTTGGAGAAGGTATTACGATAGATGATATAGAAGTTAGAAATTCTACAGCCAGTTTTTCTAGTAGCAAACGAGACATTGTTATTTATATAAAAAAGGATGGAAGCCCAATAGCAAGTAGAGAAGGTAATGGAAATATCGCAGGTGATGCTGTTACTATAAGAGACTATTTTGATAGTAGCAATAAAATAGAGAATATTCTATTAAATGATGGTACTAGAATTGATATTGATAGTATGGTCAATCAAATAGTACCCATTTTGAAGAATACAAATGGAGATGATACTTATACTTTTGATACTGGCGATAGGCACTTAACAATAATAGATCAAGGTGGTAATGATACTCTTGAACTTGGAGATGGTATTACTCAAGATGATGTTATTGCAAAGCAAATAGGTAATGACTTTGTAATAGCAATAAAAGAAGATGGTGTATCTTTTGAAAATCTTAGTGATAAAATTACTATTAAATCAAATAGTATAGAAAATATAACTCTAAATGATGGTACACATATCTCTATAAAAGATATTTTACAACCTACTACAGAGGGTAATGATTCATTAAATTATTCATTTGTAAATGATAATTTAGTAGTAGATTCCTTAGCAGGAAATGATAATATCACTACAGGAAGTGGAGATGATACTATCACTGGTGGAGCAGGTGATGATTTACTAAGCGGTGGAAGTGGAGATGATACTTACATCTTCAACCGTGGAGATGGAAAAGATACAATTATCGATTCAGCTGGAAATGATACTCTTAGATTCGGTGAAGGTGTAATATCAAATGAATTAGAAGTAAGATTCATAGATAACGATTTAGTAATAGCTATAAAAGAAGATAGCGTAGCCTTTGAAGAACTGAGTGATAAAGTTACGATTAAGAATAATAGTATAGAAAACATATCTCTAAATGATGGTACAAATATCTCTATTAAAGATATTTTGCAACCTGCTACAGAAGGTGATGATACATTAAACTATTATCCAGTTAATGAAGATTTAATAGTAGATTCCTTAGCAGGAGATGATAATATCACTACAGGGAGTGGTAATGATACTATTATTGGTGGAACAGGTAATGATTTACTAAGCGGTGGAACTGGTAACGATACCTACATCTTTAACCGTGGAGATGGAAAAGATACAATTGCTGATTCAGCTGGAAATGATACTCTTAGATTTGGTGAAACAATTGAGGTTAATGAACTAGAAGTAAGATTCATAAATAACGATTTAATAATAGCCATAAAAGAAGATGGAGTAGCCTTTGAAGAGTTAAGTGATAAAGTTACTATTAAATCTAATACTATAGAAAATATAACTTTAAATGATGGTACAAATATCTCTATTAAAGATATTTTGCAACCTGCTACAGAAGGTGATGATACATTAAACTATTATCCAGTTAATGAAGATTTGATAGTAGATTCCTTAGCAGGAGATGATAATATCACTACAGGGAGTGGTAATGATACTATTATTGGTGGAACAGGTAATGATTTACTAAGCGGTGGAACTGGTAACGATACCTACATCTTTAACCGTGGAGATGGAAAAGATACAATTGCTGATTCAGCTGGAAATGATACTCTTAGATTTGGTGAAACAATTTGGAATACTGACTTAATAGCTAGAAAAATTAGTGATGATTTAGTTATAGCCATAAAGGAAGATGGAGTAGCTTTTGAAGAGTTAAGCGACAAAATTACAATAAAAGGTAGTAGCACTAAAAACATTATTTTAAATGATGATACACAAGTAGCTATTGATGATATTTTACTTAGACCAACAGATGGTGATGATGTAATTAATTACGGTGATACCACTGAAAACATAACAATAGATGCTTTAGCTGGTAATGACAGTATCTCTACAGGAAGCGGAAATGATACTCTCGTTGGTGGAACTGGTAAAGATACTTTGAATGGTAATGCTGGCAGTGATATACTCCAAGGCGGAATAGATGATGATACACTTTATGGTGGACTAGGTGATGATACTTATGTTTTTAACCGTGGAGATTCTAAGGATACTATTTTAGATAGTAAAGGCAGTGATAGTATCGAATTTGGTGGTGAGATAACACAAAGTGATTTATTATTTAAACAAAATGATTATGACTTAGTTATTGCGCTTAAAGAAGATGCTAAATCATATGAAGAGTTAAGCGATAGGATAGTCATAACAGATTGGTTTAGAAGCAGCAACAATATAGAAAATATTAAATTTTCAAATGGCTCAACTCTTGGAGCATCAACAATTTCAGCAATGTTTTTTACCAATGTTTCAGATACTCTTTTTAGTAACCACGGTGCGAAAATGTTAGGTGGTAAAGGTGATGATACTTATGTGTATAAAAAAGATGACTTTACAGTCATCATTGATGATCAATTTTATAATAAAGAGATAGCAGTAAATGCAGGAAATGACACTTTAAAATTTGAAGATATAAACAGAGACAAAATCACACTAGGTATTAAAGGTGATGATTTAATTATTAAAATAGATGCAGACCATGAGACATATACAGAACTAAAAGATTATGTAGTAATTAGAGATTGGCAAGATAAAGATAAGGGTATAGAATCTATTACTTTTGGAGATGGTGAAGTTTTAGCTATAGATAAAACTCTAAGTTATCCAGAACTTGTATTTGATGAAAATTGGATTACTAGTAGATATTATATTTATGGTAGTGAAGCTAACGAAATTGAAGGTAGTAACTCAAGTGAAGTAATTGAAAGTGGCGCTGGTGATGACACTATTATGGCACTTGAAGGAAATGATTATATTACTGGTGGGCTTGGAAATGATGTAATAGATGGCGGCGCTGGTGATGATACTTATGTCTTTAATAGAGGAGATGGTACTGACACCATTACAGATAGTGCTGGTGTAGATAGTGTTAAATTTGCTTATGGAATTACTAGTGATGAGCTACAAACTGAGCAAGTTGGTAATGATTTAATTATAGCAATTAAAGAAAATGCTAAGAGTTTTGAAGAGCTAACGGACAAGCTAATCTTAACAAATTGGTTTGATGAAAATACAATAACAAATAGAGTAGAACTTATGGTTACAGAAGATGGTGGTACTATCTCTATAGCTGATTTTATCATTAGACCAACGCAAAACAGTGATGACTTAGAGTATGGAGATGAAAACAATAATATTGATGCTTTAGCTGGAAATGATGTTATCCATATTGGTGGGGGTGATGACACTCTTGCTGGAAATAGTGGAGATGACAGACTATATGGTGGCGCTGGGAATGATACCATCTCAGGAGACGCGGGAACTGACACTTTATATGGTTCTGATGGAGATGATACTTATCTATTTGGGCGAGGTGATGGTAAAGACACAGTCATAGAAGATGATTTTACTAACTGGGGTCGTACAGGCAAGGATATTTTGAAGTTTAAAGAGGGAGTAAGTTCAGAAGATTTAATCATTTTACAAAGTGGTGATGATTTAGTTATAGGATTAAGAGAAGATGGAAAAACATTTAATGAGCTAAGTGACAAAATTACTTTGAAAAAATGGTCACTCTATGATGATGAAAATTCAAGAGACTATAGTAGAGATTACTACACAGTAGAAGCTTTTAGTTTTAGTGATGGTTCTTCGTGGAGCATGGGAGACATCATTGCTAACATCGGAAGTGACGAGGGTGAGAGTGTTCAAGGTTTTAATGATGCAGACACATTAGAAGCTAAAAAAGGAGATGACACACTACTTGGACATCTTGGAGATGATACCTATGTTTTTAACCGTGGAGATGGCAAAGACATTATATATGACTATGGACGAAAAGATGATAATTATAGTTTTTATGATGCTGGAAATGATACTTTAAAGTTTGGTGAGGGCATTACTGAAGATGATTTAATAATTAGTAAAGATAATAATAATGATGTAGTAGTCTATTTGAAAGAGGGCAATAAGCTCATCTATGATTTGAGCGATAAAATAACTATAAAAGATTGGTTCTTAACTAATAATAGAGTAGAAAATATGACTCTATTTGATGGTACTAAAATAGATTTTGCTAAACATCTTAAAGTGGAACCAACAGAAGGTAATGATGTACTAATTTATGGTTACGAGGATGATAATGTTGATGCTCTAGCTGGTGATGATATGATTATTGCTCTTGGTGGAGACAACATTATAGATGGTAATAGTGGTGATGATAATATTAAAACTGAAGATGGTGCTGATACTTTAATTGGAGGAGATGGTAACGATACTCTTAATGCAGGTACTGGAGATGATGTACTAGAGGGTGGAGCTGGAAGTGATACATACGTTTATAGTTTAGGCGATGGAAACGATGTTATTAATGACTACTCACAAAATGAAGAACTCAATACTCTTATCTTTGGAGCAGATATAAATTCTGAAAGCTTAGAGTTTATTAGAAGAGAAAATGACCTAACTATTGTCATAGATGAAAATAATTCTATTAAAGTAGAAAACTGGTTTAGTGAAGAGGGTTATAGGTTAAATGAGTTAAAGTTTAATGATGAGACAAACTTAACTAGTGACGACGTTGAAAATAGAGTTAAATATTATGGTGATGAGAATGACAACACTATGATAGGAACAAAAAATAGCTCAACACTTTATGGGCTTGCTGGAGATGATACGCTCAAAGGTGGTGAAGGAAGTGATACCTATGTCTTTAACCTTGGAGATGGAAATGATACTATCATTGACTATGCACAAAATGGTGAACTCAATACTCTTAGCTTTGGAGCAGATATAAATTCTGAAAGTTTAGAGTTCATTAGAAGAGAGAATAACCTCACAATTGTAATAGATGAAAATAATTCTATAAAAGTAGAAAACTGGTTTAGTGAAGAGGGTTATAGGTTAAATGAATTAAAGTTTAATGATGGGACAAACTTAACAAGTGACGACGTTGAAAACAGAGTTAAATACTATGGTGATGAAAATGACAATATCATGGCAGGCACTAACAGTAGCTCAAATATTTATGGACTTAGTGGCAATGACACTATAACTGGTAATTCAGGTGATGACACACTAGATGGTGGAGAAGGAAGCGATACATACGTCTATAATTTAGGTGATGGAAACGACACTATCATAGATTATGCACAAAATGGTGAACTCAATACTCTTAGCTTTGGTGCAGATATAAGTTCTGAAAGTTTAGAGTTCATTAGAAGAGAGAATAACCTCACAATTGTCATAGATGAAAATAATTCTATTAAAGTAGAAAACTGGTTTAGTGAAGAGGGTTATAGGTTAAATGAATTAAAGTTTAATGATGGGACAAATTTAACTAGTATAGACGTTGAAAATAGAGTTAAATACTATTATGGTGATGAAAATGACAATATCATGCAAGATACTAACAATAGCTCAACTATTTATGGACTTAGTGGCAATGACACTATAACTGGTAATAAAGGTGATGATACTCTAATAGGTGGGACTGGAGATGATACTTACATATTTAGTAAAGGTTCAGGTAGAGATACTATAAACGATAGTAGTGGCATAGATACAATAGAGTTTGCAGAGGGCATAACTATAAATGATTTATTTGTTAAAAAAGATGGAAATGATTTTATTGTTGCACTATATGAAGATGGTAAAGAGTTTGGCTCGTTTACGGATTCTATTACTATTTTAGAAAACAGCATAGAGAATATAAAATTTGCAGATAATAGTGGTGTAGATGTCTCTAGCATAGTGCTTGAACAAAATATAAGCGATGATATTCAAGAGTTGGATAAAACAACTACAGTATATACAGGTAGTTTAAATGAAGACAGCTCAGACACTGTTCAAAATTTCATCCTTCTTTCAAATAGCATTACAACAGATAAAGAAAATATAACTGATCTAAATATTTCACTAATAGATGCTCAGACAGGTGAGTTTAAAGTTGATGGAAACTTTGATGCTTTGAGTGAGGGTGAAAAAACAGTGGTTTCATTTAAATATGAAATAAACTATGACTCAGATGATTTAAATCTTATAAGCGGGCAGAAAAAAGTTACACTAACGGTAACTGGAACAAATGACATACCAGATGTAACAGGAGACTTTAGTGCAGATGTTGAAGAGGTAGCAGTCTCAGGAACAATAACTGTAGTAGATATAGAAGCAGGTGAGAGTGAAGTTCAAGCTCAATCTGATGTAGTTGGAACTTACGGAACATTTAACATAAATAAAGATGGAAACTGGACATATAGCGATATTAAAAATTATATTCCAAAAGATGAGAGTGCAACTGAGACATTTACAGTTGTTAGTAAAGATGGGTCTGTTAGTAAAGATGTTGTGTTGATATTACACGGGTTGGATAATCATGCCCCTATTATTGTTCCTATGGTGGTAGAGCAACAAGTTGGTGATGATGGTGAAAATTCTCAAGTTGTATCAGATATTGCTACTTTAAGTGATGGAAGTTATGTGGTAACTTGGACAGTTTATAACATTAATAATATAACGCTTGGTATTAGTTTACAGAAGTTTAGCAGTAGTGGGGAGAAAATAGGAGAAGAGATAGAAGTTAGTGCTTTAAGTCAAGTATTTCAAGCTTACTCAAAAATTGCAGCTTTAAATGATGGCTCTTTTGTAGTGACTTGGCAATATGGTGAGCAAGATGGTTCAGGTAATGGAGTTCATTTGCAAAAATTTAATAGCGATGGAGAAAAGTTAGGATTAGAACAACAAGTTAATACCTATACTGAAAATAGCCAAGAAATTCCAAACATTACATCTTTAAGTGATGGCTCTTTCGTAGTGGTTTGGCAATCTAGTGGGCAAGATGGTTCAGGTGATGGAATCTATTTACAGAAATTTAATAGTGATGGAGAAAAGTTAGGATTAGAACAACAGGTTAATACCTATACTGAAAATGACCAAGCACTTCCAAACATTACATCTTTAAGTGATGGCTCTTTCGTAGTGGTTTGGCAATCTAGTGGGCAAGATGGTTCAGGTGATGGAATCTATTTACAGAAATTTAATAGTGATGGAGAAAAGTTAGGATTAGAACAACAGGTTAATACCTATACTGAAAATAACCAAGCACTTCCAACCATTACATCTTTAAATGATGGCTCTTTCGTAGTGGTTTGGCAATCTAGTGGGCAAGATGGTTCAGGTGATGGAGTTTATTTGCAAAAATTTAGTAGTGAGGGTGAGAAAGTAGGAGTTGAACAAGTAGTTAGTAACAGTAGTACTATCTTATTTGATGTAAATTCCGTAAGTATTACAAGTTTAAATGATGAATCGTATGTAGTGACTTGGTTATCTACCAGAGTAGATGGTTTAGGTATTGGAATTTATTTACAGAAGTTTACTAGCAGTGGAGAGAAGATAGGGACAAAACAACAGGTTAATACCTATGAGGATATTAATGATTATCCAAATATTACAAGCTTAGATGATGGGGGTTATGCTGTAACTTGGACAAAAATTTTATTTAATGGGTATGATTATTTTAATGGCTTTGAAGTATATGTACAAAGATTTAATAGTAGTGGAGAAAAAGTGGGAGAAGTTCAAGCCCCTACAGTAGAGTTTGATTTAAAACATCATGAAGTACAAATAGGAAACTTTAACTATATTCAAGATATAGATGGTGATAGTCTAACTTATAGTTCAAATGCTGTAAATGGTGAGTTTATTGTAGATGAGCGTGGTAAATGGACATATATGCCATATATTGGTTTTAGTGGCACGGAAGAGGTTGTTGTTACAGCTGATGATGGAAGAGGGGGAACACTTAATCACACATTAACTTTTAATGTTGCTGAAAACCATGTACCTGAAGTTGTCCCCTCATCATCAAAAAATGTTTCTTCATTAATAAATAGTCCTGAAACTGTACAAAAAGTTACAACTTTAAATGATGGTAGTTATATAGTAGTTTGGGCACTTTATGGATACTATGGTTCAAATAGTGCAGTGTATCTACAACAATTTAATAGTAATTCAGAGAAAATAGGTGCTGAACAAGAAATTAGTGCATATACAGAAAATAATGATATTTATGCAGAGATTACAAAATTAAGTGATGGTGGTTATGTAATAACTTGGGCAGTTACAGATGGAAATAGTTTAAATGGAGAGATATATGCTCAGCGATTTAATAGTAGTTCAGAAAAAATAGGAGATGAACAGAAAATTACTACATTTTTAAAATCTACTAATAATGAGTTAAATACAGCTTATTTAAGCATTACTGATATAAATGATGGTGGTTATATAATAGCTTGGGTCTCTCTTGAAGAAGATGGTTCAAAAATTAAATTACAACAGTTTAATGATAGTTCAGAAAAGATAGGAAGTGAGCAGTTAGTTAGTTCTTCTATAGAAAGTACTTTAGCTTTTACAAATATTGTAAGTCTGAGTGATGGAGGTTATGTTGTAACTTGGTCAGTTGTGGGAGAGGATATATTATCAAATTCTGAAGTCTATATTCAACAATATAGTAGCAACGCAGAGAAAGTAGGAAATGAACAGCAGGTTAATACTTATGTAGATGGTTCTCAAAATTATTCAAATATTACAAGCTTAAATGATGGTGGTTATGTAGTAACTTGGATGTCTAATGCACAAGATGGTTCAGGTTTTGGAATATATATGCAACGATTTAATAGTAGTGCTGAGAAAGTAGGAGCTGAACAACAAGTTAATACTTATGCTCTAAATCATCAAGTGTTTCCGAGTATTACAACTCTAAGCGATGGTGCTTACGTGGTCACTTGGACTTCTTTACTAATGGAAGATATTGTAGTTTATTCACAAAAGTTTAGTATTAGCGGGGAGAGAATAGGAGCTGAACAACAAGTTAATACTTATGCAATCTATCATGATACTTATGCAGATGTTACAGCTTTAGATAATGGTGGGTATATTATTACTTGGACATCTAAGGTAGGTTATTCAAATTCTGAAGTTTATTTACAAGAGTTTAATAGTGTTGGAGAAAAGGTAGGAGAAGTAAAAGTTCCTGAAACAGAGTTTGACCTAGAATACAATAATGCTAAACAAGGAGCCCTAGACTATATCCAAGATGTAGATGGTGACCTTCTTACTTACAGTGCAACCGCAGAAAACGGTAATTTTACAATAGATAGATATGGTAAATGGAAATATACCCCAAATGATGGTTTTAGTGGTACAGAAGATATTGTTATTACTGTTGATGATGGTAAAGGCGGAATCTTAGAGCACACTCTTACTTTTAATGTTGCACCATATTTTGACCCCTCAAACCATGCTCCTGAAATAGTACCTACAACAGAGCAACAAATTACTACAAATGAAGATAATTCGGTTTTTCCAAATATTACAACACTAAATGATGGAAGCTATGTAGTAGCATGGTCATCTGTAAAAGCAGGTTTAAATAGTGATGTATATTTACAACAGTTTAATAGTAGTGGAGAAAAGACAGGAGATGCACAACAAATTGCTACCTATGTAGGAAGCTCCTATAGTATACCAGAAATTACAGCTCTCGATAATGGAGGTTATGTATCAACATGGACAGTAATAAAAGAAGATAATTTAAGTAGCGAAATCTATTTACAACAGTTTAATAGTACTGGTGAGAAGATAGGAAGTGAACAACAAATTACTGCATCTACAGGAGAACTTGAAGCTTATCAAAGCATCGTAACCTTAAGTGATGGAGGTTATATAGTAGCTTGGGTGTCTTTAGTAAAAGACTTTTCAAATAGTGAAATTTACACACAGAAATTTAATAGCAATGCAGAAAAAGTTGGAAGTGAACAGCAGATTATTACCTCTACAGAAGATTTAAAAATTATACCAAAAATTACAAGTTTAAATGATGGTGGTTATGTAATAATTTGGCAGTCAATAGCGCTAGATGGCTCAGATAGTGAAATTTATATGCAACAATTTAATAGTAATGCCGAAAAAGTAGGCGCTGAACAATATGTTAATACATATATGGAAAGTCTTCAATCATTTCCGGAAATCATAAGCTTAAATGATGGTGGTTATGTTGTAACATGGTCATCTGATGGACAAGATGGTTCAGGAAGTGGAATTTATTTACAACAGTTTAACAGTAATGCTGAAAAAGTAGGAACTGAACAACAGGTTAATACATATACAGAAGGTGAACAAGTCTTTTCAAGGATTACAACTCTAAATGATGGAAACTATGTAGTAACTTGGCAGTCTGACATTGAAAATGATTCAATATATTTGCAACAGTTTAATAGTAACGCAGAAAAGGTAGGAAGTGAGCAACAAGTTAATACCAATACAGAGAATGTTCAGTTTTCAGATATTACAGCTTTAAATGACGGAGGTTTCGCAGTAACTTGGCAATCAGGTGAACAATATGGTTCAGGTAATATTGTCTATTTACAACAGTTTAATAGTAGTGGAGAAAAAGTAGGAGAAATTCAAAACCCTAAAACAGAGTTTAGTTTAAATCTTAACGAAGCTTCACAAGGATACTTAAATTATATAAAAGATTTAGATGGTGACATACTAACTTATAGTGCAACTGCCGTAAATGGAGAGTTTACAATAGATGCCCAAGGCAAATGGTCGTATACTCCAAATACAGATTTTTCTGGCATAGAAGAGGTTATAGTTGCAATAGATGATGGCAGAGGTGGCGTGCTTAATCATACTCTTACTTTTAATGTTACCACAACTGAAAGTACCACTGCAAGCCCAATAGTACTAGACTTAAATCATAATGGTATTACATCAACATCAATAAATAGTTCTATTGCATATTTCGACTATGATGGAGATGGAAACCGTGAGCATACTGCTTGGATGGAAAGTGGAGATGCTCAACTTGTAACTGACATTAATCAAGATGGAATTATTAATGATGGTAGTGAAATTTTTGGTGAGTACGCTAAATTACCTGATGGTAGCTTGGCAAAAGATGGTTATGAAGCATTAGCACAGTATGACACAAATGGTGATAGAGTAATAAACTTTAAAGATGAGGCTTTTGGAGATCTTTTACTTTGGCAAGATTCTAACCAAAATGGTAAAAGTGAAGATGCAGAACTTACAAATATTCAACTTAGTGGAATTACAGCAATAAACCTCGATAGAAAAGATGGCATTACATATGAACAAAGAACAGAAAATGGAAATATCATCTTAAATGAGACAAACTATACAAGTCTAAATGGTGATGGCATCATGAGAGATATAGGGTTTGTTTACGATGCACGAGAGACTATCACAAATAATGATACCTTAACTATTCAATTTGGTGATGTACTATCAGGAGAAGATGGGGATGATACCTATCTTTATAATATTGGTGATGGAATCGTTATAATAGATGATAAAGGTGATGGATTTGATACTCTTAAATTTTCTGATGAAATTACAAAAGATCATCTTGTAGTTAAATGGGATAAAACAAATAATGGTTTGATTATTGGTATAAAATCTAGTATTGATGATACAACTGCACTGTTAGATTTAGAAAATCAGGTCATTTTACATAACTGGTTTGATGAGAGTGGTTTAATTGAAAATATTACTTTTACAGATGGCACTACAATAGATAAAAAAGATATATACAACATATTACTCAATACAAAAGAGACTGGTGAACTAACTGCAAGAGTCTTAGAAGAAAATGATGAATTAAGTGGAGCAGAACATGCTGATATTCTTTATGGAAGTACAGGTGAAGAAAAACTTCAAGGTTTAGAAGGAGATGACTTTTTAAAAGGTTTTGAAGGAGATGACTTTTTAATTGGAGGCGGTGGAGATGATTCACTTGAAGGTGGAACAGGCAATGATACACTGTATGGAGAAGATGGTGATGACTACTATATGTATAACCGTGGAGATGGTAAAGATTTAATTTTAGAAACTTCTGGTTACGATGTTTTAATGCTTGGTGAGGGAATAAGTCAAGATGATATTATTGTTGTAGAAGATGGTTATGATGTTTTAATTGGACTAAAAGAGGGAGATAAAGATATATCTGAACTCTCAGATGTTATACGACTTAAGTACCAACTTGTAAAAGATTTTGAAGTTGAGAATATAGAGTTTTATGATGGAAGTAAGCAAACTTTACCTGCTTTTAATAGAGACCCTATAGTAAAAGATAGTGAGCCTATTACCCTCCAAGATATAAGAGAGATAACAGGACAAATAGAAGCAAGTGACATAGATGAAGATATTTTAACTTACTCAATAACTTCAAGTACAGAGCATGGAACTCTAATCATAGATGAAAATGGAGAATGGAGCTATAAAGTAAATGAACTATACATGGGAGAAGATAGCGCAATAGTTACTATTGATGATGGTAATGGAGGAACTGTTACAACAACTCTAAACTTTGAAGCAAAAATATCAGCACCTAGTGTAACTGATTATGATTTAGTAACTAAAGAAGATGAAAGCTTTAGTGGAACTATAGAAGTGGGTAACCCATCAAATAGTATCTTGACATACTCAATAGAATCTAACCCAATAAATGGTGTATTAGAACTAAATGGACAAAGCGGATTAGCAACATACACCCCTAATGAAAATTACTACGGTGATGAAACATTCACCATTACCGTAACAAATGAATATGGTCTATCTTCTAGCTCACATATTAACTTCGCTATAGAAAGTGTTAATGATGCTCCTACTGTAGAAGAGAATGAGGTAGTTACTCTAATAAACGCAAGAGAAGCAACAGGAAAAATAGAAGCACAAGATGTAGAAGAAGATAACTTAACATATAAAGTAGATACACAACCAGTTAATGGAATACTAACAATCGACGGTGATGGTACATGGGGTTATAAAGCAGATGCAAGCTTTAACGGAGAAGATAGCGCAATAATATCTATAGATGACGGTAATGGAGGAGTTGTTACATCAACACTTAGCTTCAATGTTGAAGGCTATATCTATAGAGATGGTGACTTAGTTATTACTGATAATAGTGGTGATGATTTAGTTCTTGAAAATATATCTACAGATGAATTACAATTAACTCGTGATAATAATAACCTTCTTCTTAAAGTAGAAAACAAAGGAACTATCACCATAACAGATTATTTCTCAAATGTAGATGCAGGGGTTGATAGAGTTATTACAAATGAAGGAATCATTAGTTTAGATAAAAATATTATTAGTACAATCTCTAGTAAAAGGTGGTACGGTTATGCAAAAGGTGAAGATGATATTAATAACCTTATTATAGGCTCTAAAAAAACTGATTGGATTCAAGGTGCAAATAGAAATGATGTTATCTTTGGTGAGGATAAATATGATTACCTAGAAGGATTTGCAGGAGACGATACTTTAATTGGTGGAAATAAAAGTGATGTACTAATTGGCTCAAATGGTAACGATAGTTTGTTTGGAGATAGTGGTAACGATTGGCTCTATGGAGGTGAGGGTGATGATGCACTTATAGGTGGAACTGGAAATGATAGATTATATGGCGGGGATAATGATGATTTTCTCTCAGGTGGAATAGGAAATGACACATTAAGTGCAGGCTATGGTGATGACACACTTAAAGGTGGAGCTGGAAATGATAGACTATATGGAGCAGAAGGTAATGACACACTTTATGCAGGAGAAGGAAGAGATACATTAAGAGGAGAAGCTGGTGATGACACTTATATTGTAGATAGAAAAAGTGGCAAGACTGATATATATGATAGAGTAAATAAAAGATGGAAGTTCATAGATGCTGGTAATGATACACTGCAGTTTGGTGATGGTATTACTAAAGAAGATATTAGTTTTGTTATGAGTAGACATGGTAACTTAGATATTCAATATGGAAATAAAGAAGTAGTAACAATTCACAATCAAAACAATACAAAAATGCAGATAGAACGTCTAGAGTTAAGCGATGGAAGCTATTTAACATCTACAGACATAGACCTACTTATTCAACAGCTGACTGCTTATTCAAAAGATAATGGAGCAGCTATGAAAAATAATAATGATATTAGAGATAATAAAGCAATGATGCAGATAATTAACTCTGCTTGGAATAGCACTGATGGTTTAAAGTAGTCTAAATGAGATTTCTTTTAATACTACTAGTTGTAGTTGTCTCATTGTCTGCTAATGAGATAACATATAACCAACTTCTTAAATCTGCTACAAAAGATTCAAATTTTTTAAAGATTCGAAAGAGTGATGAGTTAATTGAGGCAGCACGCCTAAAAAGTTTATACTCTATATACTATCCAACTCTTTCATTGAGTTATAACAGCGAATATAAAAAAGATTTAGCTGATGGACTTTCTGGTATAGAATCTGTTGGTGATACAGTAATTAGTAATGGAACTAATTGGCAAAATTCACTATCATTGAACATGAATTATGAGCTTTATCAGTTTGGTGTTAAAGCTAAACAGATTGCTTTAGCTAAACAAGATGTTAAGATTAAAAAGCTTCTGTGGTGCGAAGAACAGACAGATTTATTTTCTAATATTTTAGAGCGTTTTAGTAGTGCTAGAAAAGCTTCAATACAGCAAGTTATGCAGTCTAAACTATTAAAGTTACGAAAAGAGTTGTACTCAATTAAACAGAGACTATATAGAGCTGGACAATACTCTAAGATAGATTTAGGTGATGAAGCAATTGATATCATTGATATGGAACGTGATATTGAAAATTCATTAATGCAATATCAAGATGATTTATTAGAACTTTCAAAATTAAGTCATATTGAATTAGATAGTAGTAGTGATACGCTTTTACCAATTGGTCAAAATAAAAATCTTTATAAGCCTTCCTTTAACGACAGCGCATGGGGCTTAAAACAACAACATAAAATAAATCAAAAAAAAGAGGAAATCTCTTTACATAATAGAACTTTGATGCCAAAGCTTTCAGCATATTCAAACTACTATCTTTTTGGATCTGATGTAAACAGCTGGCAAGAGGCTACAAGAGCCTTGGATAAAAAAAGCTGGAGTGTTGGGTTTATGCTTAGGTGGAATCTATTTGAGGGTTTTAAACATAGATCTGAAGATGAACGTTTGAAGTATGAATTAAAACGTCTTAATGAAGAAAAAGATTTACAAAATCGTGAGTTTGATACAAGTGTAAAAATGGCACATTTACGCATTACACATTTAAGCGAAGTGGAGATGAAAGAGCAAGCATCATTAAATGAGACTAATGAAAAGTTACTTATGATGCAACGCCTACGCAAAGGGCATCAAGTAGGTAGTATTAGTACTATACAAGTTGAAATTGAACAATTACAACGTAGATTAAATCTTAAATTAGAGCAGATAGATAGTGCAAAAGCGTATGCAAAGTTAGAAATATTACAAATAGGAGTCAACGAGTGCAATCAGCATTAACAGCCTTAGAAGTAGCAGGAAAATTAAATCACATTTCAATTGACAGCAGAGCAATTATAAAAGAGTATGCGTTAAGTGAGAATGAACCATCTATTGAGGAACTAACTAGAATAGCTAGAGGGCAGGGCTTTAAGTCAGCTATTAAAAAATTACCTATTGAAAAAATAGTTGGAAATTATCCACTTCCTATGATTGTACTTAAAAATGATGGCACCTATTTTAGTATTATTCAAGCTAATGAAGAGCAAAAGGAGCTATTGGTATTTGACGTTACAGTAAAAGAGCCATATTCAATGAGTTTTGAAATGTTTAATGAAATCTCTAGTGGCAAAGTAATTGTCCTTAAACATAGAATATTTAGTAAACAGATTAGATTTGGGTTTGGTTGGTTTTTTCATCAAATCTTAAAATATAAAAAAGTAATAGGTGAAGTTTTAATTGCATCATTTGTATTACAACTATTTGGACTTGTTGCACCGCTATTTACACAAGTAATTTTAGATAAAGTATTAGTCCATCGCTCAATGACGACACTAGATGTCTTAGCAATCGCATTTGTAATAGTTGCAATATTTGAATTAATGTTAAATTTAATACGAAATTATATTTTTGCTCACACTACATCTAAGATAGATGCTAAATTGGGGGCTAAACTTTTTCATCATCTTTTAGCTTTACCAGTAATCTATTTTGAAAAGCGTAAAGTTGGTAATATTATAGCAAGAGTAAGAGAGTTAGATCAAATTCGTGAGTTTATTGCTAATAAGTCAGTTACGCTAATTATAGATGTACTTTTTTCAGGAGTATTTGTAGCTGTAATGCTTCTTTATAGTGTAAAACTTACCATGATAGTATTAGCATTTGTATCTGTTATCGCTTTACTTTACCTATTTATAACTCCAGAACTTCGTCGTCGTCTTGAGCAAAAGTTTCAGATGGGTGCTCAATCTAATGCTTATTTAGTTGAAGCAGTTACAGGTGTTCAGACAGTAAAGTCTTTGGCATTAGAGGGTTCTATGCAACGTAAATGGGAAGATTACTTAGCCAATTATGTAAACTCAGGATTTAACCTTACTAATCTTTCAAATATTCTAGGTGGAGTTTCAGGTGCCTTGCAGAAGCTTATGACAATCTCTATGCTTTATGTTGGTGTAACACTAGTACTTGAAAATAAATTAAGTGTAGGTCAATTAATAGCATTTCAGATGTTTGCTAATCAGTTTAGTGGACCAATTTTACGCCTTGTGAATCTATGGAATGAGTTTCAGCAAACTCTTTTGTCTGTAGATAGAATTGGTGATATTCTTAATACTCAAACAGAACAAAAAAATGATAAAGCTATTACACTTCCATCTGTTAGTGGTCATGTAAAGTTTGATAATCTCAGCTTTTCGTATGGAATAGATGCACCAATAGTTCTTGATACTTTAAATGGTGAATTTCCAGCAGGTAGTAGTATTGGTTTAGTTGGACGAAGTGGTAGTGGAAAAAGTACGGTAACTAAATTAATTCAACGACTCTATGTTCCAAACTCAGGTACTATATATATTGACGGGGTTGATATTCGCCATATGAATCCTAAATGGTTACGCAATCATATTGGGGTAGTTTTACAAGAAAATTATCTATTTAGTGGTTCTATACAAGAAAATATTACTCTTGCTCGCCCTGATGCACCTATGGAACATATTATTAAAGCAGCTCAAATTGCTGGTGCACATGAATTTATATCTGAGCTTCCTGAGGGTTATGATACTCAAGTAGGAGAGCGTGGGACTGCACTTTCAGGTGGACAACGTCAACGTGTAGCAATCGCAAGAGCACTATTAATTAATCCAAGTATTTTAATCTTTGATGAGGCTACATCAGCATTAGATTATGAATCAGAACGTATCATAAGTGATAATATGAATAGTATTAAAAAAGGTAAAACAATATTTATTGTTGCTCATCGTCTTTCAACAGTAAGAGATTGTGATGTTATTTTAGTTCTTGAGAATGGTAAAATTGTTGAACGTGGCTCACATAATGAACTAATGGATCAAAAAGGATATTACCATAAGCTCTATATGATGCAAGGAGGTGTATCTTGAAGTTTTCAAATATAAAAGATAAACATGAATTTAGACCTCTATTAGTTGAGATAGAAGAACGTCCACTTAGCCCTTTAGGTCGTACGCTATTGTGGGTTATTTTAGCATTTTTATCAATAATGGCGATATGGCTCTATGTTGCAAAAATTGATGTTGTTGTAACAGCGCGTGGAAAATTAATTCCTCATGGTGAAATTAAGATGCTTCAACCAATTGAGACAGGAGTCATCAGTGATATTTTAGTTAAAGAGGGTGAGTTCGTACGTAAGGGAGATTTACTAATTGCAATTGACCCTAGTGTAAATGATACAAATATTGAATCTAAACGTAAAAACTTATCGCATTTTGAAGTTGAGATAACTAGATTAGAGGCATTGATAGGAAAAAAAGAGTTTAAAGTTCCAGCTTTTTGTCATGATAGTTCTATAGTGGCAACACAGCAATTAATATACTCTACAACAAAATTATCTTTTGCTCAACAAACTAAATTAATTGAAGAACAGGTTTCACAAGTTAAAGAACAAATAGAGGGTTCATTAAGTGATCAAGGACGTCTAATTAAAATGTTATTTAGTTTACAACAAAGAGAGGATAGATTAATTAAAGTCATAGATATTATTGCTAAAGATGACTTTGATGAGCTTCATAATCAAGTTATAGAGTATCAAGAACAGATTAAAATTAAGGAGCATACAATTTCAGAACTTCGTGCTAAATTATCTGAATTATATGAGCAAAGAAAACTGGTTGCCCAAGAGTATCAAAAGCGTCTTTTAGAGGAGTTAACACAAAAAAGAAAAGAGGCGACTACATTAAAAGTTGAAATTGATGCTATAGAGTTCAGGCGTCTTAAACAAAATATTATATCTCCAGTTGATGGTTATGTTGGTAAGTTGTTGGTTCATACTGTCGGAGGTGTTGTAACTCCAGCAGAAAAATTGATTTCAATTATTCCAAAAGATGCCCCACTAGTAATAAAGGCTACTGTACTTAATCAAGATATTGGTTTTATAAAAAAAGGGATGCATAGCGCAATAAAAATAGATACATACAGTTTTCAAAAGTATGGATTATTAAGTGGTAATGTTACACATATATCTGATGATTCAATTGAAGATGAAAAATTAGGTGCAGTGTATGAGATTTATATTAAGCCCTCAGAAAAATTTCTAAAATCAAAAAATGGAGAGAAACACGAAATTCATTCAGGAATGAGTGTAACAGCTGAACTTAAAGTTGGTAAACGACGCGTGATAGAGTTCTTTATTTATCCACTCATTAAGTATATGGATGAGGGAATGAGTGTAAGGTGAGTAAAAAATCATGAAAGAATATATTACTTTGTTTAAAAATGTACTAGATGAAGAGTCATGTAATTTATTAATTGAAAAATTTGAAAACAATGAGAGATTACATGATAATAAGAAAAACGTTAATGAAACTGATAAGTGGAAGATGCAATTTACTCAAATAAATTTTGCTGAAAATAGAGAGTTTGAAAAAGAGAATAGTATCTTAAAGACACTGTTTTTAGATGCGATTACAGAATATAAAAAAGAACATAATATTCAGTCGTACCAATGGCCCGAAAAATTTACATTAGAACCTATTAGGATGAAGCGTTATATGCCAAATTCTAATGATATGTTTGATGAGCATGTTGATGTAACGAATCATGAGACAGCAAGACGTTTTTTGGTACTTTTTATATATTTAAATGACAATTTTGAAGGCGGTGAAACTGATTTTACTCAAATAAAATTAGCTGTAAAACCACAGCAAGGAAATATGATTCTTTTTCCTCCAATGTGGAATTGGTGGCATAAAGCTAACCCAGTTATTGGTAATAATCCAAAATATATTGTAGGTACATATATGCACTATTTATCATCAGATAATATTTAAATTAAATTAAATTTATAAATATATTATTTTATTACATAGAATTAAGCTTACTTTCTATACTATACTTTCTAATTAAAATATTATTTTATTTTAATTATTCTAAAACACCTAAACAAGGAATTATATATGGACAATGCGACTAAAGTATGGACAACTGTAAATAACTCTAGTGAAGCTGCTTCAACAGTTTTAAGTGAATCAATGCAAGCAGCACAGCAGGGTACTTTCCCAGTGGGAGGTTGTATTATTGATAATGCAACTGGTAAAGTAATTCAAGCAATGCACAATAATGTTCTTAAACCATTAATAGGTACAGATAAAACTTTTACCTATGACCCTACAGCTCATGGTGAGAGGCAGTTAGTTTATTGGTATTATGCTAATAAAGAGCCTCTTAATTTACCTGAACCTGAAAATTTAACTCTTGTAACAAGTCTTGACCCATGTGCAATGTGTGCAGGTGCACTGTTAACTGTTGGGTTTAATGTTGCAGTTGTTGCAATTGATGACTTTGCTGGTATTAACTACAATGAGACATTTAGCTTTGAAGATTTACCTGAAAATTTACGTCCTCTTGCTAAGTCAAAATTTGGTTATTACGCTTGTGGAGTTGATGGTGTTGATCCAGCTATGTATGTTCGTAATTATGTAGGTGGCACTGATGTTGCTTTTAAAGATACTACTGTTAATTCTCAGCTATTAGTCGGTTGTGGTGATATTTTTCAAGCAAGCGTTGATACTGTAAGAGATAATAGCTCAGATTCAGGTCTAGCACCAGAAGATCTTATTGATCCTGCGCTTTTACCAGATGGTTCTGCAGTTAAAACAAAATATAGAGAAATTTATCCAGATGCATTTAAGATGAAAATACCATCTCCTCGTCTTCCAACAAAAGAGCTTTATGACTTACTTGTAAAAGTTAAAAATGCAGAAGAGGGTTCAAAAAACTCAATAGCTTTTATTGACCCATTTGGTAATGTTGTCTTATGTTTGCCAGATACTTTTTCAGTGAGCCCTGTTCATACATCTTTTATGAATACAACTCAAGCTTACGCTATTACTAGATATAATCTTATGGATGATGTAACAACGAGAGAAGAGGCTAAAAAGTCTTTGACTCATCCAAAATATGGAACATTTGTATTTTTACATGCACCAAACCCTAATGAGACAACAACTGTAATGATGTTGGGTGCTTATGGTTCTACAATGGAAGGGCCTGTGCCACAAATCTTTCCTACAAATTTGCAATATTTTAATGAACCAACAGAAGGCACTACAGAGGAGTTAAGTACTGTTATTATGAATTTACCACCATTTTATACAGAGCTTGCACAACTCTCAATTACGCAGTCATATAAAGCTTAGTGTAATAGATGAAAACTTTTTGTATATATTTAACTGTTATTGTTTCTATATTTGTGCAGAGCCTATCTGCTGATAGTAAGATTACATCAGTAGGTAGCTTTAAAGAGTTTAAAAAAGTTGTTAATAATCTTGGTTCAAAAAACTTACCACACACTCTTGTGGTAATGGATGACGATGACACACTAACAATGATGAGCTGTCCTGTGCAAGATGATATAGATAAATGTCAATACTTAGGTGGACCTGCATGGTTTAGCTGGCAAGATGAACTTTTAGAGACAAACTCTTCATATAAAGTCGCAAATAGCTTTGATGATTTATTAAATATTTCTACTCTACTTTTTGCTATGAACGATATGGTCTATACAGAAAAAGAGTTACCTAATGTTTTACATAGCTTCACACAAGCTGGAGTCAAACTATTAGTCTTAACTGCTCGTGGCATAGATACTCTCTCTGCTACATCAAGTCAGTTTTCAAACTTAAAGGTACTATTAAATGGTTCAAAAAAGAGTAGTTTTCTAGACTTTATAAGTAACAATGCCCTAAAAGGTAATAAAAGTGATATATCAAGTATCGCTAGTCCTTTTATTCCAAAAATTTACAAAGCTTCACGTCCTGTTAGTTACCAACAGGGTGTTATGTTTGTAAGTGGACAAAATAAAGGTGAGATGTTAAAAGCTTTTCTTAGCAAAACACAGTCATCAAATATTAGAAATATTTTTTTCATTGATGATACTATGAAAAATGTTCAAGATGTTAATAACGCTTTTTCTGAAAGTAAGAACTACAATGTAAATGCTATTCATTATGTTGCTTTACAAAAGCATAAGGCAGCTTTAACTAAAGGTGTTAATGCACTAAAACATCAAAGTATGGCAAATGAAAGATGGAACAGCATAAAGGCAATTATGACAAAAGAGTTACAAGTGCCTGCTGGTTTTTGATTATTTGGTTGAACTCTCTTAAGTAGAACCTAAGAGAGTGAGATTAACTCTTGTTCTACTTTTTCTAATTTAGTTTGCGCTTCAGCTAAAGTTGCTTTGTTCTGTTCAACAATTTCAGCTGGTGCGTTATCTACAAATCTTTTATTTGAAAGCATACCACCAACTTTTGCAATCTCTTTTTCAAGTTTCTCTTTTTGCCTTGCTAGTCTTTCAAGAATAGGTTTTAAGTCAATGCTTCCAGTTGGAATGTAAACTTCTAGATTATCACTCACATCACTAATTGAATCTGCTATTTTTTCATTTGTAAATTCAAGGTTTTCAACTTTTCCAAGACGTTTAATAAAGTCAATCATTGTAGAACTATCAACATCTGACGATAGTTTAATGTACGCCTTTTCGATTTTTTGGTTAGCTAAATCTACTAGTGCTTTAGCTCTTCTAATAGCTACAATTGCTTCTTGAATTAACATGAATTGTTCTTCTGTTTTTCCATCTATTGAAGTGTTCTCAGGGTATTTGGAAATCATAATAGAATCAGAACCTTCTAAATTTGTTCCACTTAGTTCGTGGTAAAGATGTTCTGTAATGAATGGCATGAATGGATGAAGAAGAAGCATTGATTCTTTAAAAATTGCACCAAGCTCAACTACGCTAGATTTATCTACTTTACTAAGTTCGATTCCCCAATCACAAAATTCTCCCCAAAGGTATCGGTAAAGAGTAGTCGCTGCGTCATTAAATTTGTATTGCTCAAGTTGAGATCTTACTTCCTCAGTCGCACGGTTCATGCGACTTTGCATATATTTACCAAGTGGACTTACTACCTCAATTTCACTAAGGTCTTTAAAGCTATCATGGTTTAGAAGTAAAAATCTTGAAGCGTTAAATAGTTTATTTGTAAAGTTTCTATTTAGTGTCAGTTTGTCAGTACTTAAGCGAATGTCACGACCTTGCGCAGCTGAAATGGCAAGTGTAAAACGTAGTACGTCTGCGCTGTATGTCTCAACCATATCTAATGGGTCTATTACATTACCCTTAGATTTACTCATTTTATTTCCGTGTTCATCTCTAACTAGTGCGTGCAGGTAGATATGTTTAAATGGAAGTTCACCTTGGAAAGTTTGCCCCATCATCATCATTCTAGCTACCCAGAAAAATAGAATATCAAAACCTGTAATTAAAATAGAATTTGGATAAAAATCTTTCAGGTCATCTTCATTAAAAAGTTCACCTTTTCCAATATCACCATTCCCCCAGCCTAAAGTTGAAAATGGCCAAAGTGCTGAAGAGAACCAAGTATCGAGCACGTCTGGGTCTTGATGAAACTTTTCACTGCTACAGTGAGGACACGCTGTAGGTTCTTCGTTTGTGCTAGCCCACTCATGACCACAAGAATCACAATAATATACAGGAATTCTATGTCCCCACCAAAGTTGACGAGAGATACACCAATCTCTAAGTTCACCCATCCAAGCGTTGTAGCTATTTATCCAGTGTGGTGGGAAGAATTGAGCTAGACCCTCATTTGTTTTATCAATTGATTCACGAGCAACTTCACTTCTTACAAACCACTGTTTTGAGATGTAAGGCTCAACTACATTTTTACAACGGTAGCAGTGTCCGACTTGATTAACATGGTCTTCAATCTTTTCAATAAAACCCTCTTCTTCAAGACGTTTTACAATAACATCACGAGCTTCAAGGCGTTCAAGTCCTTCAAACTCACCAGCGTAATGGTTTAAAATCCCTTTTTCATCAAAAACAGTAATGAATTCTAAGTTGTGACGTTTTCCAACTTCGTAATCGTTCGGATCGTGCGCTGGAGTTACTTTAACCATCCCAGTTCCAAAGTCCATATCAACATGTTCGTCTGTAATAATTTTAATTTCTCTATCTGTTAGAGGAAGTTTTACACTTTTACCCACTAAATCTTTATAACGCTCATCATCAGGATGAACCATTACAGCACTGTCGCCAAAATATGTCTCAGGTCTAGTTGTTGCCACTACAATGTGTCCGTTACCATCAGCAAAAGGGTAACGCATGTGGTAAAAATGTCCTTGATGCTCTTCGTGCTCTACTTCAATGTCACTAAGTGCACCATCGTGAGTACACCAGTTAACCATGTAGTTTCCACGAACTATTAGACCGTCGTTGTAAAGTTTTACAAAAGCTTCACGCACAGAAGATTTAAGCCCATCATCCATAGTAAAACGCTCACGCTTCCATGCTGGTGTAACACCAAGATAGCGAAGCTGTTCAACCATCTCACCACCACTTTTTTCTTTCCACTGCCAAACACGCTCTAAAAACTTTTCGCGTCCTAATTCCTCTTTCGTTGTACCCTCAGCTAAAAGTTGTTTTTCCACAACATTTTGAGTAGCAATACCAGCATGGTCAGTTCCTGGTTGCCAAAGAGTTTTATAACCATCCATTCTTTTATAACGAGTTAAAATATCTTGCAGTGTAAAAGTAAGAGAATGTCCAATGTGCAAACGTCCTGTTACATTTGGAGGTGGCATCATAATTGTAAAATTTTTATTCTCTTTTTGAATCTTTTTATTTCCATCAGTCTCAAAATAACCGCGTTCTTCGCAAAGTTTGTAGTAAGTTTGTTCTATTTTTTTTGGTTCGTAAGAGGTGGTTTTGCTGTCGCTCATGAGTAGCCTTGAATTTTTAGCGCGATTATAGCTAAATGGTTGTAAAGAGGTGATTAATAAAAAGGTAATTTAAAATTTATAAAATACTGTCACGTATTGTTTTTGTGTAATGTTTTGTTAAATAAATCAATTTATTTGTAAATTTATTGATAATCCGTCTATGATATTTGTCTTTAAACATGATAAAAGTGAAAATTGCTCCAGTAATCCAAAAAATGCTAAAAAATGGATACAAAAATAAAGGTATTTCATAATGAAATATTAACTTTTATCACAGTTATAGCAAAATGGTTGTAAAATTACATCTAATGAGGAAAGTGTCATGATAACTAAGAAGCAAATTTTAGAACAATTAAAAAATAAAAAATCTTTTTTACAAAAAGAATATTCAGTAAATAAGATAGGGCTATTTGGCAGTTTTGCAAAAGGTGTTCAAACTGATTCTAGTGATATAGACTTTTATGTGGAATTTAAAAACAAAACTTTTGATAATTTAGCTGGACTATGGGTATATTTAGAAAAACTTTATGATAGAAAAGTTGATATTTTACATAAGCATAAAAGTAATAATAGAATAATTTTTAAGAATATTCAAAAAGATGTTATCTTTGGATAAGGCAAATATTAGAGAGCTTCTAGCGTTCATTCTAGAGAGTTTGATTCTTATTAAAAGAAGATTTAAAAATATAAAAACAAGTGATGACTTTTTAAATAGTGATGATGGTCTTGATATGCTTGATTCTATTTCTATGAGGCTTCAATCTATTGGTGAAGCTTTAAAAAATATTGATAAAAAAGAAAAAGAATTTTTATTGCAAGTTGCTGATAAAAATTATTGGAGTAAGATTATTAAAACAAGAGAGATATTAACTCATCATTATGTAGACATTGATTCAGAAATTATTTATAGTATTTGTGACGAAAAAATTGATGAGCTTGAAGAACATATTGTACAATTACAGTCAACTTTATAAGGCAAGTACATCCCACTAAGTAAACTAAACACTGAACAATTAAAAGCTGCAACTGCGCCTATTGGCAATAATTTAATCATCGCCTCTGCTGGTACTGGTAAAACATCTACTATTGTAGGTCGTATTGGACATCTTCTTCAACAAAATGTAAAACCTGAAGAGATAATGCTTCTAACTTTTACAAATAAAGCAGCTGCTGAGATGGTGGCTCGTATTAGCTCTTTATTTGGGCAAGAGGTTGCAACTAAAATTGAGGCTGGGACTTTTCATGCTGTTAGTTATAGATGGCTTAAGAGAAAGAATCAAAAAATTGTTCTAAAGCAACCAAATGAGCTTAAGACTCTTTTTAAAAGTGTTCATGAAAAGCGTCGTTTTTATCATATTGAGTGTGAAACTAAACCATATTCAGCTCAAGGGCTTTATGATGTCTACTCACTGTTTCAAAATACTCATCATGGTATTGAGTTTGCAGATTGGGTATTAGAACATAAAGATGAACATGGAGAGTTTGCAGATATTTATTCAGATATTTGTAATGAATTTGAAGACCTTAAAAGAGATTATGGTTTTGTGCATTTTAACGACCTACTTATTAAGATGAAAGAGCTACTGCAAGAGACAAAAATGCCTTACAAAGAGGTGTTAATAGATGAGTATCAAGATACAAACACTTTACAAGGTTCACTAATTGAAGCTATGAATCCACCTTCACTTTTTTGTGTTGGTGACTACGACCAGAGTATTTATGGATTTAATGGTTCAGATATTTCCATAATTGGCTCATTTGCTACCAAGTTTGAAAATGCAAAAGTTTTTACTTTAAGTAAAAATTACCGCTCGACTGAGCCAATTTTGTCACTTGCAAATAAAGTTATTGCGCATAATAAGAGAATTTATCCAAAAGAGCTTGAAGTTGTAAGAGGTGGTTTAGCTAAACCACCAAAGCTTTTTATATATGATGAACTTTTTGATCAATATAAGGCTATTGCAAAACGTATTAAAGGTTCATCAAACTCTACAGAAGATATTGCAGTTATTTTTAGAAACAATGCTTCAGCAGATGGTGTGGAGGCAACACTGAGAGAAGAGCATATTGCTTGCAGGCGCAAAGGCGGTCATAGCTTTTTTGATTCTAGAGAGGTTAAAGTACTATTAGACATTTATGTCCTAATAGTTAATCCAAATGACATGATGGCATTTATTCATATCATGGAGTATGCAAAAGGTATTGGAAGTGCAATTGCAAAAGAGCTTTTTGAAGCACTTAAAAAACTTGGACGAGGTTCAGTTATTGAAGGGTTTTTACATCCAGATGAGTCTATTCGTGACCCATTTATTAAAAAAGATCAAAATTACCAGCTAGGACTTTTTGATGACTGGATAGAACTTGGAAGTATGTCACGTTTTGCAGGTCTTAATTTTGAGGAAAAGTTTCTTTCAAATACTGTACTTAAACATCCAAAATTAAATTCAGAATCTGGTGAGTTTTTGTACCATTTTTATAATTTAATAAAAAAATTAAAGCGTATTAGTGTACCTCTTCATATGATTGAGGCAATATTAGAATCAAAACTGTTTAATGAGATTACAGATAACTTAGCTAGAAAAAGAGGAACGCTTAAAAACGGTGAAGTAGATGCTACTCTTGAAGCAGAAGCTAAAGAGAGGATTGATAGAAAGGGAGTACTTCTTAAAGATTTAGCAAGGCCGTATGATGAGCATGAAAGATTTGTAAATGCAATGGTTCTTGGGGCAAATGAACTTAGTAAAGGTGAGGGCGTTCATCTTTTGACTGTACATGCTAGTAAGGGGTTAGAGTTTAAAGAGGTCTATTTGGTAGATTTAATGGATGGACGTTTTCCAAATAGAAAACTTGTTGGAAAGGGTGGTGGAAGCATAGATGAGGAGAGACGTCTTTTTTATGTAGCAGCAACTAGAGCAAAGGATTTACTATATTTGAACTTTGCAAAATATGACAAAATTCGTAAAACTGAATTTGTACCATCACTGTTTTTATATGAAGCTGGGCTTGTTAAAAAAGATTCAAATTACGATAAAATGATAGCACTAGGTTAATTAATTAAGCGGAGTTGTTTGGTATGATGAAAAAAATTGTTATGATAGTTATGTTTAGTACTTTAGCATTTTCAAGCATGAATTTTGAGAAGAATAAAAAGTGTAGTGAGTGTCATGTAGAGATATATAAGGAGTATCAAGCTTCACAACATGCAAACTCTACTGTATTTAAAGATGAAATTCACGCTGCTGTTTATAATAAACACCCTCAAAAAAATAAACTACAGAAATACCGTTGTGCAAAATGTCATACCCCAACTGCTGATAATATGAAAGAACTTTTAGCAGTTAATAATGGTGTTATCCCAGATATTAAAAATGAGACTCAAAATGAGAGTGTAGCTTGTGCATATTGTCATAGGATAGTAGATGTTAAGTCTGGCAAGGCAATGAGCCAAAATGTAATATCTAAAGAGCCTAAGAAATATTTTGCAAATTTAAAGAAGAAACATAGATCAGAATTTCATACACTTGAAACACATATTGATGTTTTTGAGAATGGAAAGATTTGTATGGGTTGCCATATGCACAAGACTAATAAGCAAAAGTTTGAAGTATGTTCTACTGAAAACAATAATTTGGATGGTAATAATAACTGTATTACTTGCCACATGCCTAAAGTTAAAGGTTCTATTTCAAACGTGTATAAAACTGACACTCACTCCTTTCATGGTTTTCCAGGAATTCATGGTGATATGAAAAAGTATTTATCTAAATATGTAACTCTTGATATTAAGCAGACGGATAAAGGTTTCAACGTTAGTATCGACCACAAGGCTGCACACTCATCAACTTTGCATCCAGTTAGAATGTCAAAATTAGTTGTACGTATTAAAAGAGGTAAAGAGTTTATTGAGCTTAAGCCAATAAATTTTATGAAATTAATTGGTACTAAAGGTAGAGTTTCACCTCCATGGCTTGCAACTGAAATTGTAAAAGATAGTCGCATTGGTGCAAATACAAAGAAAGATTTTGATTTTAATTTTGAACTTAAAAGCGATGATATTATAAGCGCTAAGTTTGGCCACTTGTTAGTTAAAACTAAAGCACTTAAGAAGTTTGGATTAGAAAACAGTGATGAAGCCAAAAAGTTTAGAGTAATAGCTGAGAAAAGTTTCAAAGTAAAGTAGGGTCAAACAGTGGGAATAGATTTTGGTAGCGTTTACTCAACAGAGCATGGAAAAATGTGCCCAGATTGTGGTAAGCCACTTTTGGGTTGCATCTGTAAAAGTTCAACTGTATATGAAAGTGATGGCACTGTAAGAGTAGGGCGCTCAACAAAAGGACGCAAAGGAAAAGGTGTTACTACGGTTGAGGGTTTAGGACTTGATTTAAATGCTTTAAAAAAGTTAGCTAAAGAGCTTAAGCAAAAGTGTGGAACTGGTGGAACGGTAAAAGATGGCGTAATAGAGATTCAAGGTGAACAGCGAGATTTAATTGTTAGTGAACTAACAAAAAAAGGTTATACCGTTAAAAAGTCAGGCGGTTAACCTTTAACCGCGCTACTCATATCCCACATAGGTAAAAATATTCCAAGTGCAAGCATAGTTACCATAGCAGCAATCATTGCTAGTAAAATAGGTTCTATCGCTTGTGATAGATTATCAATAATAGCATCAAACTTCATTTTAAAATACTCAGAGATATTTTTAAACATTGTATCTAGTTGACCGCTAGATTCACCTGCTGATACCATCTGTATAATCATATTTTCAAAAAGTTTTGTCTCTTTTAGTCCATCATAGAGTGGTGCACCTTTATCTACTGCAAACTTGACACCATTGAGTCTTTTTCTTAAAACAAGATTATCAACCATTGCTATAGATGTATTTAGCGCATCAGCTACAGGAATACCAGCTGTTATAAGCTCTGTAAAAACTAGAGTAAATCTATTCAGTGTCGCAAATAGAATAATTTTTTTAATAAGATATATCTTTAAAAGAATTTTGTGAAAGATATAGCGTACTTTATCATCATGAGTGATCAAATAATTTAATACAATAAAAATTGTAAAAATTAAAGAGGCAATAAGTGCACCATAAGTGTTTAATGCGTGCTCTAACCACAGTAGAATTTTAGTTGGTAATGGAAGGTCTGCTCCAAGTTTTTCAAAAATATCTTTAAATTTTGGAACAACATACATAATTAAAACTATAAATGCAGCTGTCATTGCTATCATTACATTTCTAGGGTATGCCATTGCTTTTTTGAATTTTGTAATATTTACACGGATTCCCTCAAGCATATCAGCTAATGAATTAAGTGATTCACTCATTTTACCAGTCTGTTCACCAAGTTCTATCATGGCAATTGTTAGATTCCCAAGTTCTAGTTTAAATGGTCTAAATGATTGAGATAGACTGCTTCCTGAGTTAATATCATCTGCTGCGTGTTTTAGAATATTTTTTAGATTGTTATCAATTGTACTATTTGCAACCTCAGTGATACTATCGTGTATAGAGATTCCAGCATTAGTCATAACAGATAGTTGCCTAATTGCTGCTATTTGACTATCTGGTTTAACTTTTGAGCGTTTTAAATTTGTTAATGTAGTGTTTTTAAAGTGTTCAAACCTCTCTTTTAGAGGAGGTGTTGATTTTGAAACTTTTAAGATAATCCCATTAAATTTAAGTTTTGCAATTTTCCTAGCTTCATGAATTGAAGACGCGTAAATAGGTTTTATCTCCTTTTTACCACGTAAGAGTACTTTTACTTCAAAGTATTGGAGTTCTTTTTGTTCATCTTTTATATTTTCATTCATAATCTAGCAACTCTAAGTAGTTCCTCTATTGTAGTCTTACCCTCAACTACTTTTCTAAGACCATTTTGAAAGATTGTCTCATAATCTTCTTCTTTTGCCTGAGTTGCAATCTCCTCTTTTGTAGCTTCTTTTGCTATTAGGCTTGCTATTGTTTCAGAAATAGGTAATACTTCACAAATCATTTCACGTCCAATATAACCTGTCTCATTGCACTCTTTACAGCCTTTACCTTTGTAGAATTTACTAGACTCATTAAGTGTTGAGCTAATCATATCACGTACATTAGATGGTACGTTAATCTCCTCCTTGCAGTGCAAGCAAATCTTTCTAACTAAGCGCTGTGCTTCAACCGCGATAATAGAACCACTAATAAGGTATGGTGCTATACCCATATCAATCATACGTGCTATTGCACTTATTGCATCATTTGTATGTAGAGTTGAGAGAACTAAATGACCAGTAAGTGCTGCTTGAATAGCAATTTGAAGAGTCTCTTTATCGCGAATTTCACCTATCATAATTTTGTCTGGATCTTGCCTTAGAATTGAGCGAAGAGCAGATGCAAAAGTAAGTCCAACTTGATTTTTAACTTGAACTTGTTGAATTAAATTCATCTGATATTCGATTGGATCTTCAACAGTGATTATTTTGTCTGTAGTATTTCTAAGTTCATTTAGTGCACCATATAGTGTAGTTGTTTTACCACTTCCTGTAGGACCTGTTACTAATATTATTCCATGTGGCGTGGTTAATGCTTTTGTGAATTTTTTATAACTAATCTCATCCATACCAGCATCTTCTAGTTTTACCATCGCTTTTGTTTTATCTAGAATACGCATAACTATTGATTCACCGTGCATTATAGGAAGAGTAGAGATACGAAAGTCAAACTCTTTTTCATTTATGACTTTTGAGAAACGACCATCTTGAGGTTTTCTTTTTTCTGCAATATCTAGATTTGATAGTAGTTTAAGTCTTGAAGCAAGGGGAGCAAATATATCGTGGTCAAAAATAAAGCTTTCACTAAGTTGACCATCTACACGAGTTCTAACTATACAGCTTGTTTTTGTAGGTTCAATGTGTATATCACTTCCACGTGAGAGTATGGCTGATTTTAGGATAAGATCAATTAGTTTTAAAATAGATGAAGCCTCATTATCATCTACAAAAATATTAGATTTTAACTCATTTCTAATCTGTTGGACTAACTCTTTTATTGAATCTTTAATCTCAAGCTTATTTAGATACTCATTAATTTGAGTAGATGTACAAACTGCTCTTCGCAGTGGTTTCCTTGGAAAAAACCTCTGCATTCCCTCTTGTGCATGTATGTCAAGTGGATCTGAAAATGCTACTGTAACACTTAAGTCATCTTGATAAAGAGCTAATGCATTAAAGCGCTTTAATTGAGATACTGCTGTATGTTCACTTAGTGAATAGTCTATATGTATAGTATCAATATCAACAAAATCTATATTTAGGTTAGTAGCTAACTTTTGTAAAACAGACTCTTCACAAAGAAAAGGATGCTCAGAAAGTATTGAAAAGTCATATTTGCCACTACGCATATTTTCTACAATAAAGTTATATAATAGCTCTTCTTGTAAAACATTTGAATTTAACAACTCTTGAATAACTACTGCATTTTCGTTACTACTTGTAATAGAGTGTATCTCATTTGCTTTTATATGGTTAGCAGTTAATAGGTCATTTGTTAGTTTATCCATTTTTTAACACCCCTTTTCTACCAATATTGATGTGTATTCATAAGATTGTCATTTAGGTAGTGCTCAATGATAACTTTTTGATTTTGATTTTCATCTTTTACAAATAGTCTATATTTTTCATTTTGATTGTTTGAATCTATAAATTCATAAATTTTATTCTCTCTTTTTTCATCTTTCATAAAAAGATCAAAAACTTTAGAAAGAATATAATCAGTAGATGGTAGTTGTAATTGTTCTATTTTAAAGTCATCAATCATTGCATGAAGAAGTAATTTCTTTTGTAGTAGGATAGTTGAAAAATATACAGAGTTAGCGCGAGATTCTGGACTATGTTTAAGTAAAGCTGTAGCAGAAGCTAGTTTGTCAATTTGATCACTTCTAAGACATGAGAACGCATAAAGAGAAATAAATTTTTCACTCCTTTTATAGCCCATTATCTTATTAGAAGCAAATCTACACGCTTTTTTGAAACTATTCTCTTCATACATTTGATTTAGCTTTTTTAGGTCGTTTTGAAGTCCTGCAAAAAGTGTTGAATATAGTATTGTTATAATAAAGATATATCTCATTTGTATTCTCCTGATAACATTTTAAAGAGTAATGTTTTAATCTCTTTTGATTGGTATGCAGATAGATAACTTCTCAGTATTAGAACAGCGTCTTTTTTCTTGTTCATCTTAAATAGTGACTTTGCTGTTACAATCCAGCTAGCTTGTGATGATGGGTCTAGCTCATTTGCTTCAAGGGAGTATCTATAGGCATCTTTAAAATTCTCTTTTTGAAAATATCTATTTGCTATATGGGTTGCAATTTTTGAGTTTTTATTATCTTTATACCTTCGTAGCAAATCATCTAACTGCGAAGATGAAGCTTCTGCATGTTTAAACATACTACTTTTTTGGACTACACTTTTTACTACTTCACTTTTAGTAACTTTTTGAAATATTTCAGTTGTAGGTTCAAGTTTTTTTTGTAAAAATGAGTAAGATGGTTTAAGTATTTGCGGTTCGTAACTCTTTATTTTTATTGGATTATTTTGTTTTTGTTTAGTCTGAACCTCTTTAGCTACTGTCTGCTTTACTACTTCAATCTTCTTATCTTTTGGTGTATCTTTTGATATTAGGGAGTAACCTCCAATAGCAAGTGCTATTGCCATAGCTGCGGCTACTAGAAAATTTTTATAGTTTTTATTATTTGTTGGCTGTTTTGAAGACTCTTTTTTTTCAAAATTACATTTTTTTGCAGCAATTGCAAGTATATCCTCATGGGTTTCATTTTTATCACTATTTTGAAGTAAGTCTAAAAATTGATATAAAAGCATATGAGTACTTCTAAGATTCCCACTGCTATATCCATAAACATGATGTATAAAATCTTTATTTAAAATATCTAATAGATCTGGTAAATCTACTTGAAGTAATTTATTCTGAATATATCTCTCAATCTCATCTATGGGTGCATTTGTAAGCTCAAAACTTTCCCAAATTCTTGTCTGAAAGTGTGCTTTTGCAATAAGATCTTCCTCTTTTGTTTTATGCAAAGTGATAACAAAGCGTACTTTTCTAGAATCTGAAATTAGTCGTATCATCTCCATTAATTTATCATCATATAACTGAGCTTCATCAAGTATAACTATTGGAGCAATTTGTGGTAATACCTCTTTACATTTTTGAATAAAATCAGTTAAAGATGTCTCACTTTCGCCTAAAAGGTCAATGCTTAAACGTTTTAAAAAGTGTTCAATCTCTAAAGGAGTATCGTATAAGAAAATTGTCTGTTTATCTTTTAAATCATCATATAGTTTATGGAGCATCATACTTTTTCCAGTACCTGGCTCACCATATAACAAAATCATTTTCAGTGGTTTTTTTAGTGCAGAACGAAGTGATTTATAGATAGAAGCAGAGTGCTGTAGTGTTATGTAGCTTTTTATATTTATAACATCCAAAAAAGCATCTTGAGCCTCTTTATACTGCATCTAAATTAATTTACCATATCCTAAACTCTTTAGTGTTAACTCTTTGTCTCTTTCAACTATATGAGGAGTTATAATTATAATAAGTTCACTAACTATTTTACTTATTTTAGTATGCTTAAAAGCACGTCCTAAAATTGGAATTTGACTAAGAAGTGGAATACCACTTTCTGTTTTATCTGTTGCATTGTCAATTAATCCACCAAGAATAACTCTCTCTCCATCATTAATTGTTACAACTGAAGAGAGCTGCTTACGAGATAAATCAGGGGGGATAGTTCTCCCAGATGAAGTTCCTGTGATATTATCAATTGTGTTACTGATTGATGGATTAATTTTTAAAGTAATTCTCCCACCTCTTGAAATTTCAGGAGTTATGTCTAAAAGTATTCCTGCAAAAACAGAATCTACAATATCACTTTGAGTTGTCGGGGATGTTCCTGAAACTGTATTTTGAGTTGTGCTTTGTTTTATTTTATAGAAAAACTGCTTTCCAACGCTAATTAGTGCTGGTTGGTTATTAAGAGTTAAAATTTTAGGATTCGATAGAGATGAAACATCTCCTTGTTCTTTTAGAAATTTTATTATCTCTTTTATAGTTAGCGAGCCACTTGTAACCGCAATAGATCCACTATATGTACTTGCAGGAGTCTCTGCATATGCCATATCCATATTGGCATTAATATTTACATTTTGTAGTGCATATATTTGATTCCAATCTACACCAGTTGTTTTAGTATCAGTTAAATCAATGCTTAAAAGTTGTACATCAATTAAAACCTGTTTGTGCAGTTTGTCTTCTAGTTGAATAATATACTTATCTAATCTTTTTATCTGTCTATCAGTTGCAGAGACTGTAACCATACCAGCTTCTCTATTTATAATAGGTACTTTTGCTTCATATTTATCTTCTGGACGATTTAGAATACTATGAAGTTCACTTTCTAAGTTATTCCAAAACTCAAAAGAGTCTGATGAATCAATCTGTATGCCACTTTCGGATTCACCACTAGCGCCACTTCCACTTCCACCGGATGTATCACCACTTGTTAATCCACCACCAGCAGATGTACCACCTGTTGAACTACTAAGAGTTACGGTTGTTGTACTTGTACTTGTACGTTCAGTAGAGATATAATCTATATGGTACGTTTTTGTTGTGACATATGATATTTTCAAGATATTATTATTTAGATTATATGCTAAGTTATTTTCATTAAGTACAAATGATAGAAGCTCATCTAGTATTACATCTTTCATATGTATTTTATGCATTTTAGACGATAGTATACTTTTTGCCTGTGCATCGGTGACAATAACACTAAAACTACACTCATCGCTTAATTGATCTATAAACTCTGAAATAGTGGTACCTTTGTCAGAGTTAACACTAAAAATTTCATTCTTACACTCTTTTGCATTTAGTGTAGAAAAAAGTAATGTTATAGTTAGTAGTAGTCTGTACATTTATTGTCCTGTATGTTTAGATAGTGTTATTTTTCTATTTTTCTTATTTAGTAAAAGAAGTTTTGTTCTTCCATCTGCTTTTAGTGTAACTAGCTTTGGTTCAAGTTTTGAAAGTTTCATGCCTTGAATTATTGAACCTTTTTTATACCATTTGCCTGAGATTTTTGCACGCTCATTTAGAACAGTTTGGAGTATTAAAGGAGGTGCTTTTTGTACATTCTCTTTTTTCTTAATACTCCTAGCAATAACTTTAGGTTTAATCTTTACAGGTTTAGAATTTTGATTAGAATATATGAATGGGTCATTAATTTTAATTGTTTTATCCATTCCATGGCGTCGTGTCTTCATGTCATCAACAGTTTTAGTAATCCAATCTAGAGAGTTTGCATTGGCTATTATCGTTAATAAAACTAATATTATTAAATGTTTAATGATTAATTCCCCATACTGAAATTTTAAAATTAGAACTTATTGTCTTGCCAGTTTTCATCTCAAGTTCAAAAACATCAATTACCAAGTTACTCTGTTCAATGGAGTTTAAAAATCTTATAATATTGGAAAATGTACCCTCAACATTAATTTCAAGTTCCAAAACATGCCCAAAATCAGAGCGCTCTTTTACAAATGTATTTCCAAGACTAACAAGAGTTACAATATTGTTTTTTGCCTTTTGTGCAATTGAATCTATAAACTCTCCCCATACCTTTTCATCATAATAAAGATAGGATATATTATTTAACTCATATTCAATATACTCTTTTTCTACCATTAAATTAGAGACCTGTTTTTTGTTTTCTATGATCTCTTTACTGAGTTTACGAAGCTCATTTTGAGTATGAGTTTGTAAATATATTTTATCGTTATTAATATTGTTCTTTAGTTTTGAAATATTTTCTCTATTATGTTTATATACCTGCTCAGAAAATCCAAAAAGATACGTATACGATAGATAAAGCATGCCACCAATTATCATTATATATATGTAGTTAATCTCTTTTTTCTCTTTTTTCTCTAATGCTCTATCTAGTTTTAAAAGAATTGAATTTAAAATCATTTAAGTGTAACCTCTAAAATACTTTTATATCCAGTCCTTGCTTGATTTAAAGAAATTTTTTCTGTTTCAAATAGATACTTGTTCGCTTTTTGATTTGTAAATGTTTCAATTAGTTTTGTAATATCTTTTTCATCTGATGACTGTAAATGAAAGAAAAATTTTTGTCTATTTTTTTCATTGTAATTTATTTCACTAATTTTTACACGGTATTTACTAATTAAATCGGTAAGATCTGCTACTATTAAACCCTTCATTGGATAATTTACTTTTTTATCATGTATCTTTTTAAGACTCTGTTTTTTTATAAGAAGCTGATTTTTAGAGGTTGCTATCTTATCTATTACATTTTTTCTCTTTTTTATTTTTTCTTGTAATTTACGTTCATGCTCTAAACGCTTCTCATGTATAATTTTATAACTACTAGATAAATCATTTATCTGATTTGATGCCAATGAGTTATTTACTAAATTATATATAGGATAAGCAAGTGAAATGATTGTAGAAGCAGCAACTATTGCAATCATTTTTCCACTACTTCTTTTAAAAAAAGGTTCAGGTGGAGTATATAGAGTAAAGTTACAATTATAACGATTATCTTCACTTAAATCATAAGTTAGCTGCAGTAGAAAGTGCATTTGGTCAATATACCACTGAGCTGTTTCATAACCATAGTTAAAATCAAAATCCTCAGAGTTTATACTAAGATAAGTCTGTGAATACTCATCAATTCCAAGTATTGGTCCCATATGAGATCCAATATATAGCTTATCAAATCTATTTATATCAAAGGCACGTTTAGCGTAGGTAAGAATGTCATTTATGTATAAAAAAAGTTCTCCAAATAGATTCATAAAATGCTCTTGATACTCTAGTTTACTACTTTTCAGACCCTCTTGTGAAATGTGAGTTATGAAGTCATTAATATCTATCTTCTCACCTAAGAGCTCACAAAAACGCTCATGAAGATACTCATAAGAGTATTTAATAGATTTAGTATAAATAAATTCACCATTTTTGTAGATTGTCAAAGATGCATCATGTTGTTGGAAGTAGATAAAACAGTGAATACCGCTTGCCGCAATTATGTCGCGTTTGTATAGTGAGCGCATCAGCAGAGGCATTGGATAAATTGCGTTAATATATTCAGTTTTACTAGCAATATAATCAAATTGATTATGAAGTGTTTGTGGGTCAACTACAAATACATGAAACTCTCTAGTGTCTTCATTTGTAGTAGCTGGCACTTCGAAATATTTAATGTTAAATTCTGAAGCCATATCAAGACCTAGCTCAGAGTATGCTCTATCTTCTATAACTTCTTGTAAATCTTCATCAGGAATATTAGAACTTAGTTTTATAGCAGTAGATATAAAGCTTTTTGAATCAAGATAAGTGATAACATGCTGATTCTTTTTGCTCTTTAAAGTTGTTAACTCTTTTAGTTGTTTAAACTCTTTTAAATAGTGAATATTAGAATAGGAATCTATAGATGCAATGGTAGATAATAAGCTCGATTTAACTTGCATTCTTCCCCTAAATTAATAATGTTTATATAATAAAATTAATGTAGAGGAATTATGTCTAAATAAGCTTAAATATTTTCTTAAGTATCAGAAAATATTATTTTTCAGCAAGTATTGAAAACTTTTTATCTGATATAGTTACATATATCTCTTTTAGTCCTTTAAAGTGTGTTCTATCTGAATGGTATAGTTCATCAAACTCTATTAAAAATATTTTACTATCATCAAGACCAGGGTATGGAATTATAGATATATTCGAGAATCTAATTGTTTTTTTCTGTTTCTGTTTAAAGACTCTCTTTTTATATTTTGTAAAACTCTTTAGCTCTTTTCCATTTGAATGTTTAAAGTCTTTATCGTAGAAAGAGAGATAGGTCTCAATATCATCATATTTCCAAGCATTTTTCCATGTAAATAAAGATGATAAAATTTGTGACACCTCTTTGAGTGTTACATTTTTTGTTTTAGTTTCATTAATAATTAATCTTGCTTTTTTGTAGTCAAAAGACTTTTCTAAGTTTTTTAACTTTTCATTATTAATAGCTATACAACCTTTTGTTGCACTTTCACGTTTTCCATCTAGAGGAAGACCATGTATCCAGATTCCAGAGCCATTTTTTCCTTTAGTCTTATCAAGTGTATTTGGATAGTTTGTAACATAAGCTAATGGTCCATAAAATTGATCTAAAGAAGTTAACTTTTTTTCTAGTCTATATACACCTATAGGAGTTTTTTTATCTCCTTCTTTAAATTTATCACCTTGATTTTTACCAACAAGAGCACTTATTGTTTCTATCTTTTTAAAACCTTTAGTGTCATTTTTTACATATAGTTGTAAATCTGGATTTGACTTGTTACATCTTAGTAGATATTCTACTGATTCAAAATAACCAAGTTCAACATTTGTATCTTTTAGTTTTTCAAGCCAATATTTCTCAGAAGAGAGAGTTTTTTCTATTTCAACTTCTACTGCTTTTAATCCACTTTTCCTATACGTTCCTGCAAAGTCAGTTGCATTTAAAGTACTTAAAAGTAAGAATATAACACCAATAACGGATTTCATTTTTAATCTCCCCCAATAATATAGCCAAAGTTTTTAAGTGCATCTTTATCTTTGCTCCATCCTTTTTTGACAGATACAAATAAATCTAGATAAACTTTTTTATTAATTAAAGTTTGTATTTTTGTACGTGCACTTGAGCCAATACGCTTAATAGCCGCGCCACCTTTACCTATTATAATAGCTTTTTGACTATCTTTTTCTACAACAATAGTAGCTCTTATATGCTCAACTTTTGGTTTTTCTTCTACTTGGTCAATTAGTACATCAGTAGCATATGGAATCTCATCACTAATATTTTCAAAAATAGCTTCACGAATAAACTCACGATAAATATCACGTAAATTTTCCATTGTTAAAATATCTGTGTCATAGAGATATGGTGACTCTGGCAATAGTTTAGAAATCTCATCTAGTAGTTCAACTTTTCCAACATTTTTATTGATTGAAAAAGGGAGTAGAGCTTCAAAGCTCTTTTCAAATGGTGCAAAGCGTGCCATTGTCTTTAGAAGTTCTGCGTTATTACCAGTATCCATTTTAGTAATTAAAATAATATGTTTTCGTTTTGTCAGTTTTAAGAAGCGCTCATAATCTTCAGTACTATCTCCTAGAGGAACTAAAAATATAGTAATGTCTGAATCACCAATAGCCCTAATAGCTTCATCAAGCATAAACTTATTTAGTAATCTCTCTTTTTCATGAAGTCCTGGTGTGTCCACGAAAATAATTTGATTCTCTTTATGCATAACAATTGCTTGCAAACGTTTACGAGTAGCATTTGCTTTTTGTGAAACAAGGGCAATTTTTTCACCAAGAAGATAGTTCATAAGTGAACTTTTTCCTGCGTTTGGTCGCCCAATAATAGCAACGAATCCTGATTTAGTGTTCATTATAAAATATACCTAGTGCTATCTTCATTCTCAATCAAGTCATCAAGCTTTTCATGTACTAACTCTTTTGTAACAGTAGCTTTTTCACCCTTACTTTCATCTGCATTGAAACTAATGTCTTCGATTACTTTTTCAATCACAGTATGAAGCCTACGTGCACCAATATCTTCAGTTTTTTCATTTGCAGCTTGAGATAGTTTTGCAAGTGAATGAATAGCATCATCATTAAAAATAAGTTCAACACCCTCAACTTCTAAAAGTGCTTCATACTGAAGTAAAAGAGAATTTTTAGTTTTTGTTAAAATTTTATAAAGAGCATCTTCATCAAGTGAGTTAAGTTCAACGCGTAAAGGAAAACGTCCCTGAAGCTCTGGAATTAAATCGCTTGGTTTACTTAAATGAAATGCACCAGCTGCTATAAAAAGTATGTGATCTGTATTTATTTGACCATACTTTGTATTAACTGTACTTCCCTCAACAATTGGAAGTAAATCGCGCTGTACCCCTTCTTTACTAGGATCACTTCGTCCCTCTTGTTTTGAACTAACCGCAATTTTATCTATCTCATCTAAAAATATAATTCCACCCTCTTGTACACGCTTTAGAGCTTCATTATTAATCTCTTCTTTATCTAGAAGTTTGTCTGCTGCTTCATTTTTTAGAGCTGATTTTGCATCTTTTACTGTTATCTCTTTTTTATTCTCTTCACTGTTTATAGAGTTGAAAACTTTTCCAAGTGACTCTTGAACTTTCATAAACTCAGGTGGTAAATTTGTTCCATCTGTTTGAAATTCTATCCTTGAAGTAGGCATCTCTATCTCTATAGTTTTATCATCCATATCACCATCAAGAACTCTATTCATCATGCGCTCACGACTTGTCTCATAATCTTGTTTTTTTGTCTCATTTGCAAGTTTTGGAAGTGGTGGTAAAAGTTTGTCAACAATTTTATTTAATACATATGCTTCTATATTGTCTTCATTTTTCTCTTGATACTCTTTTGTAACTATATTGATAGAGTTTGACATTAAATCTCTAATCATTGATTCAACATCACGACCAACAAAACCAACTTCAGTATATTTACTAGCTTCAACTTTTATAAATGGTAAACTCATTAGTTTTGCCAACCTACGAGCAATCTCTGTCTTACCAATACCAGTTGAACCTATCATTAAGATATTTTTTGGAGTTACCTCTTCTTGCATCTGCTCATTTAACTGCATTCTTCTGTATCTTGTACGAAGTGCTAGTGCAATTACACGTTTTGCATCATCTTGACCGATGATATATTCATCAAGATATTTTACTATCTCTTTTGGTGTCATATTCATTCGTTTTCTTCTTTCAGACTAAGTGTTTTAATATTTTCATTAGTGTAAATACATATTTCTGCTGCAATTTTTAGACTCTCTTTTACAAGAGTTTCAGCATCTAACGTACCATGACGTTTTAGCGCACGTGCAGAACTTAATGCATAATTTCCACCACTACCAATAGCAGCTATCTGCCCATCTTCTGGCTCAACTACATCACCAGTACCTGTAAGAATGAAAATGTGATTTTGATTTAGTACTATCATCATAGCTTCAAGACGGCGAAGAAGTTTGTCTTTTCTCCACGCTTTTGAAAAGTCTATAACAGCTTTTAAAAGATCACCCTTACGAGTCTGTAAGTAACCCTCAAACATATCAAAAAGATTAAAAGCGTCCGCTGTACTTCCTGCAAAACCAGCTAGTACTTTTCCATGGTAAAGTGAGCGTATTTTTGTAGCGTTGTTTTTAAGAACTGTATCACCAAAAGAGACCTGACCATCTCCTCCAATTACAGCTTCTTCTTCTGTTCTATAAGCGAGTATCGTTGTTGCGTGAAACATCTATTCTCCAACAATTTCTATGTTTAATGTTGCGTGAATACTGTGTCCCAACTTTAAGTCAAGATTGTAACTTCCAGTAGCTTTTATATGATTTTTGAGCTCAATGTGCTTTTTGTCAATTTCAATATTGTGTTGAGCCTTTAGTGCTGACGCTACATCATCTTTGGTAATAGAACCAAAAAGAGCACCATTTTGACCAAGTTTTTTGCTAATTGTAGTTTTAACTTGACTAAGTTTCTCTTTTGTCTGTTTTAGTTGTTCAATTTCATCAGCTTCATCGCGAGCTTTTTTTCTCTGTGCTGCTTCGTACTGTTTCATTACAGAATCAGTAGCAAGTTTAGCAAGACCCTTTCCTATAAGAAAGTTTTGACCATAACCATCTTTAACCTCTTTAACTTCACCAGCTTTACCCAAGCTTTTAACATCTTTAATAAGTAATACTCTCATTAGTAGCTCCCGCGAAAAAATTATGAGATTATATCAATTATAAGCTTATGTAGGAGTTTTGTAATATTTTAACTATATTATAAAAGGAAAACATATCTAGCAAAATTTATTTAGGAGCATATTTTTAGTGAAAAGTGGAAATTTATCACCTTGTTACTTATTTATTAGTATCAGTATTTATCAATTTATATTTCCTAATTATTTTTGATATTGAAGAGGTTGACATCGATAGATATTTTGCAATACTTGCTTGTGTGTATCCATCATCAATAGCATTAATAATTGGTATATTTCTCTCATTTTCAAGATCTTCAAAATGCTCATCAAGTGTTTTAGTTTTTGAAAGTTTAAGCTCATGTTCTTTTATATTTATCTCTCTTTTTTGTGCTTGTTGAATTCTAACAAAATCATTTTCACTTAACGTGAGTTCAAAGTGTTCTAAAATACCATCTTCTTGTATTAAGTTTTTTAGCTGAGATCTTTTTGCACAATCAATAATGTCAAGATTATTATTTAGTAAAGTTGCTAAAAATGTAAATTCATACTCACCTATAACTTTTGATATTTTTGCTTTAATTGGATTTTGCTCTATGTATCTATAAAGCATAAAAAGATAATTTTCATCATAGACATAATATGATTTATATCTTCCTTGCCATAAATGACCTGAACGACTATATTTTTTATTGAAGTAGATTGCGTAGTTACTATTTAGTTGTCTCATAAATAATGATAAGTTCTCTTGGGTTAATTCAACTAGTAGATGGTAATGATTGTCCATCAAGCAATAATCATGGAGATTAACTTTATAGGTTTCACATGCATTGCATAAAATCTTTAAAAACTCTTCTTTATCAAAGCGGTTAAGGTATATATTTGTTCGTGCTACACCTCTGTTGATGATATGATGAAATCCAGCAAAATTTATTCTTGGTCTTCTTGCTAAAGCAATGCTCCATATAATTTACACTATTGCACTATTGTAGCATAAGGTGGATATTCATCACCTGACCCCTATTTTTGGCTATATCAACTGTTTAGTAACGTATATTATAGATAAGCCAAACATTACTGCAATAACAACAATAGCTATGGTTGCTGCTTCCATTTATAAATCCTTTAGTTTTTCTATATTGTTGTGCATTGCTTTTGCAATAATTACAAATACAACAAGCAAAATAGCTATTAGTCCAATTCCTGACCAAAATAGTACATTGCTTATCTCAGCTAAGTATAGCTTAGAGACTCCAGCACCAATTGCCAATATAAGTGCAATTACAATATTTAAATAACTTTTTAAAGCACCAATATGTTCTTTGATTTCATCAATTTTTGCCATAAGGAAAGTATATCTAAAAAAGTTATTTAATTACAGTACAGTAATGTTGTTTCTTAGTAGATATTCATCACCTGACCCCTATTTTTCGCTGTTTACCTATCCACATTAAAACTAATCGCTTGATAGCTAGCATATGCTAAAGAAACAATTAATATTGTAACCGCTACTACTACAACCCACATCATAAATCCTTTAGTTTTCTTATATTGGTAAGTATAGCCCTAACACTAGAAACTATACCTATAGAAAATAGCAATATCAAAAATAACACAAGAATATTCATTTCAAGGTCATTATTTAGATGGTTTTTGCTAATCCATGCAACTAAAGAAACATCTAATGCTACAAATGTTGCAAACAAAACTTTTAAAAAACCAACAATCTCTTTAATTTCATCAATTTTTGCCATAAGTAAAGTATACCTAAAAATTATTTAGACATAATAATGTTATGAGAGTTAATGTTTTTTATGAATATATTATTTAAAGTGTAGCATGTTTTTAGTGTTTGGATTAGATTTTAATAGTATGGGTGGATATTCATCACCTGACCCCTTATTAAAGGTTTCTAGTCCCACAAACAAACATAAAGAAATAAAATTAATCTATTGACATAAGCTATTAGAATTAATTATACTTCCGCCGTGTGAAAAATAAAAGTAAAGTGAAGGAAACGTAATGAGCCTAAATAGGAAAATAGCACTAAGTGCTACAGTAGCGCTAGCAATAGGAAGTAGTAGTTTGTATGCTGAGAGTAATACAACAATACCTCAAATACCAAATGAGATAAATGTCTCAATAATCAATAATAATACAGGAA
>Ga0316204_10001819_pt1 | contig 53778 bp, 65 predicted proteins | sample 6monrhotite_MG_2_FD_205661 | JGI IMG/M metagenome (GOLD analysis project Ga0316204, IMG submission 205661) | Microbial mat bacterial communities from mineral coupon in-situ incubated in ocean water Damariscotta River, Maine, United States -... | ecosystem: Environmental > Aquatic > Marine >... | reverse complement strand
GTCCGCGGCGGCCTCTAGCTCCTTGGGCTTCACACGCGACTCACGGAGCCTCGCAACCCAGACGTGGACCATCGCGTCCTTCGGCTCGTTGCGGCCGTAGCCGTTCGCGAGCTTCTCGAGCTGGCCGTTCACGTCGGTGAATCCCAGCGCGTTCAGCGGGTCGTTATGGGCACCCATCAGCGGTCACCCCCGGCGAGACGTGGACGGGGAGGCTCGACGTTGACGAGGCGCGGCTCGGCCGCAGCGGCTTCGGCGGCGTCGATTGCCGCTAGGCGACGTCGGCGATCCTCGCGTTGCTTGGCCTCCCAGATGTCCGACTTCGCGTTGAACGGGAGATGCTTGGCTTCGACGCCGCCTGTGCCCGGCGCCGCGAGTGCCGTGGAATCCTGCTCGCCGAGGAACGCCGCTAGCTCGTCCGACTTCGGCGCCAGCACGGACTTCGCGTCCTTCGAGATCGAGAACGCCACACGCTGGGCGTACACCGCTGGGTCGCGTCCTGCGGATTTGAGTTCGCCACGCCAGTACGCGACGCCCCTCGACGCCCCGACACGCTCGGTCAGGTGCTCGGCCCAGAGCCGTAGCGCATCCTCGGCCTCGGGCGGTATCGGCTCCAGCGCCTCCCCCAGTGCCTTCCCGAGCTTGGATTGGCCTTCCGCGGGCGCGTGCGCGCCTACACTCCCGCTAGGGAGTGTCTCTTCTCTTATCTCCTCTCCTCTTATCTGTTCGAACGGTCGTTCAACGGTCGTTGAACGGTCGTTCAACGGTCGTTCTAAACGATCGTTCAACGGTCGTTCAACGGTCGTTCTAAACGGTCGTTGAACGGTCGTTGGATCCGAGGCTTTCCTGGAAGCCTTCTGACGGCGCTTTTCGGCGCTCGCTTTGCCCCCTTTCGCCCCCGCTTTGGAGCGCGCTTCAGCCTTCACCCGCTGCTCCTCCATGCGCTCGTTCCAGAGCTTTCCACAGCACTCGAACCAGTTCTCGCCGACTGGGCCATCGAGGAGGTCGTCCACCTGCTCGCGGTCCACACCGAGGCGGTTCGCGAGGCGTCTGCGGTCCGCGGGGAGCCCGGGGCCATTCCAGGCCAGGACGAGCATCAGCGCGTAGAGGGCGCGCTCCACGCCGTTCACATCGGCGCAGGTGTCTGAATTCAGGAAGTCCGCCGCGTGGAACGGGAACCACTCTGGGCGGCCCTTGGAGGCGCAGGAGCAGGTGCTCACGAATGAAGCTCCTGGACTACATGGGCGTTAGCCATCCGTTCGGGGTCTTCCCCTAGACGGACCGTGCGCGTAGTCTCGGGCTCGCGGTTGAGCCCGTCATGTCTCTCAGCCATGATATTGACCGCATTCGCGGCCCCTGTTAGTTCCAGGTGTCGAAGTACCCCGTACCCCGGTTGTCGCCGGGTGCGGGGTGCGCGCTTTTCTGCGCACCACGATTGATACGTGTCCGTGTCCAGATTGCAAGCAAAACCCGGATCTCGTATCGGTTAGTAAACCGATCGGTCGTATAGATAGCACGTGCTTATCTTTCCACGATAGAGCGTCACTCACCTCCGCCTCCGCCGCGTCAAGAGCGATGGCGATCAATGCCCCGAATCCGATGAGGACTGCGATCGTCACGACGCCCTCCCCTTGCGGCTGTCGGTTGTCGGGCGCTTCATCCCGGCGTACCGCTTGTTCGGCGCGTAGACGTCCGCGAGGAAGCGTGAGACGTTCGGGCGCGGCTGGCGCTTGCCGCTGCACTCAGGACACGTGCCGAGCTTCCGGTTGTACTTCCCGCATGGAAAGGTGTCCGCGGGGTGGGCGCAGTGGATGCAGACTCTGGCGGTGTCCGCGCAGAACCAGCATCCGTGCATGACGAGCTGTACGACGGGGTCGGGGCCGAGGACGTTACCCATGGTCAGCCTCCCGTGTAGGACGCGCCAAGAGTGCGTCGCATCGATCGAACCAATCCGGCGTCACCTTAATGACGTGGTCCGGCCCACCTCGATGCAAGGCTGGTCCTCCTGATGTGAGGTCGCGGTCCTTGATTACCTCCGCGAGCTTCGCTTGGGCTTCGTCGCGTTCTGCTATCAGCTCGACCGACAGCCATTCCATGTCTCGGCTGTAGATACGCACGACTTCAAGCTGGTGCTCCAGCTCCGCGATTTTCTCGTCGCGGCTCACAACCTCTTCGGCATCGACGTAGAGCCCATCGGCATCCTGCTCCATGCCGTCGTAGCCCCAGTCGTACCGGGGGCACGTCTCGCGTTCGGTCGGGTCAGACATCGGTCTTCACCCCCCGCCCCGCGTCCTTCGAACCGCGAGCCTCTGCGAGTTGTTCAACGAGCAACCGGAAGACCAAGTCCACATCGCGCGCCAGGTAGACCGACTGAGAGTTCGCGAAGCGGCGATCGCCTTCCGCATTACGTCGGCCGAGACGTGCGCGCCCTCCGGAGAGCACCGGGTACCAGCGCTGGAGATTGATGCCGTCAGGCATCGGGGGACTCCTGCGCCGGGCACCCAATGCCGGTCGCGTCCCAGGGGCGCAGCTCTGCGCCCCTTGGAAGCATGAGCGGATGCCGTGGGTGTCCATCCTTCGTCGTGCCGAGGCAGTGCAGCGCAATGTCGAACGTGTGAGCCCATGCGGTGAACAGCCGCGCCTTGTTCTCGATCAACGTGCGCAGCGATCCTGAGCGCGGCGAGCCCCAAGCGACGACGGTCGTACACGTTCGAGGCCCATAGGTCACGCCGCGCCATGCGCTCATCTCCTCTTCTGTGGAGCAGAGGCCACTTACACCGCAGTCCAACAGACCCTTCGGGTCGGTCGATCGAAATGGGAACAGGTTCGCGACGCGGATGCCGCAGAACCCCTCACGCTTCGCGAACCCAACGCATCGGCGGATCGTCGGGTCATCGACATGCTCGTCCGCTGTGGACGGGTTGAGCATGACGAATGCCATCGTCGTTCCATCGTCCGGTCCGTCGAAGTGCCGCGTTAGCTGGTAGCGTGTCTGGAGACTCATCGCTCACCCCACACTCCCCACCCAAAAGGCGATGTTCCGGGAGTCGAGACGCGCGGCCAGCCCATGCGTCGCACGCGCCTTGCGCTCTCGCTCACCTTGGCGTTCGCACGCCTTGCACTCAGGTCGGCGTTGACCACGCTCGTACTCGTACGCCGTCTCCGCGCACTTCCGCTCCTGGCAGCCGCGGCACGTCACCTTGATGTCGCTCACGCTGACCTCCGTTGGCGGAAGTAGTGGCGGCCGACGAGTTGCTCGACGACCGCGCGACGCACCGAGTGCCGCACTGCGATCGTCGCCGCGTCTTCGTCGCCCTCCAGGTACTCCGCTACGATGCGGTTGCATTCAGATTCCTCGAGCTTGCGCCCGGATCGCTTCTGTGAGCAGCCCTTCGGTTCCGTGTCGAGTTCGAGAGGTCTCATGTCAGTTCAGGGGTTGGGGTTGAGGGGGTGGGTGGGATCAGAGGAGGATCGATTCGACGTGTGCGAGGTAGGCCGTCCTGACTGCCGACTCAGAGCAATCGAAGTGCTCGGACAACTCCTTCCACGTGAAGCCGTCACGGCGCAACTTGAACGCCTCGATCGCCTGTGCGCGGCTCAGTGTTCGGGCACAGCCGCGCGTCTTGAGCTTCACGCCCTTCGCCAACAACTCGTCCCGAGTTGCACGCCTGACTTCACGTGCGAACTCGCCTGTCGCGAACCAGTTCTTGCCCTTCCCATTGCGCTCCAGGCGTGCCATCGAAGAGTTGAAGAGCTGAATGTCGTCGTCGTCCAGAATGATCTGCATGTCGTTACTGTGGGGTGGGGCGAAACTGCGCCCCGTTCAGCGTCCGGCGTCATCGCGAGCACATCTCGCGAACACGACGCCGGACGTGTTTGATTGCTAGCGGCGCACTCCGCGCCACACGTGTTCGAGACCGCCTTTGCGGGTCGGGGATTTGGTGCGCCGGATGTCCGCGTGCTCGATGACGCCCGCGTCCTTCGCCTCACGGAACAGGCAGCCAATGCGCCGTCGTTGCGACGGGTCGGGCTTGCCTTTCATCGCGCGCCAGATGTCGGTCGCGGAGAACTCAACGCCCTTGCGGGCGAAGCGCTTGATCACGCCGCCCTCCCCGCGTCCCTGCGCTCCTTCGTGCAGCTCTTGCAGTAGCCCTGACGCCCGTCACTCGACGCCGCGTTCATCGCCCAGAACTTCGCCAGGCGGAGACGGTCACACGCAGGGCACCGCTTCTTGAGAAGCTCCCCGTCGGCGTCGTAGATCCGCGTCCGCGACTTGGGACGCTCGAATCCATGGCGCGAGCGAACGCGGCTGATCGTGGACGACGCCCAGCCCGTAGCCTCGGCGATCTCAGCGACGGTCTTCCCGGCTCGCGAGAGCTTGAGGATCTCCTTCTCGTCGGCGTCGGTTAGCTTCCGCGTCCATCCGCGCGGGCGGAGCTGCTCCCCCCCGTCCGCCATTGACTTATGCAGCGTCGAGGGCTTGACGCCGCAGAGCTGCGCCGCCTCTTCGAGAGTGATCTCCGCCTGGCGGTAGAGCCGCGCGGCCTGGCGGAGCTTTCGGTCCTTTTTCTTGTCCTTCTTTGTGGGCATACCTTCCCCTCGGGATGGCACGTGGTGTGGGGTGCGCGACTAGGGGTGCGGCCCCAGTCACGCGGTGCGGTGGCGACCTGGTCTCAGGCCGATTTGTTCGTTGAAACGCTCACAGGCGTTTGCATCGACGTCGATCTAGATGCAGCGGTTTAGCGCTGTCCGGTCCGACCTAAACGCCGCGGTATGGCGACGTTCCGCTTCACTTACCTCGACATGGCGCGGTTTACCTCTGTCTCGCATTGACATAGCTAGGAGGTCAATGGGGAGGCGAAGGAGATATTCTCTCGGCACTTGTCATGCTGCGCCGTGAGTGCAACCGCCGTCGCAAGCCGAGACGTCGGCAGAACTTAGGGGGTGCGCGTGCGCCTCCCGACCCGGCGTCCGGAGCCTCGCCAGCGATTTGTTCCGTGATTCCCGTCGGCAACTGCATCGCGCCGATGGCTTCGCGTGTGTCACCGAGGTTCAGCTTCTCGTAGTGCCTCAGCATGACCTTCGGGTCCGTCCAGCCGCCGATCTTCGCCACGAGCACGGGATCGCGTGTGGCACGCAACATCCGCGTCACGCCAAAGCCGCGAAGGCAGTACACGTCGCGATCCTTGAACCCCGGGACCTCCTTCTCGATCCCCGCGTCCTTCATCGCGGACTGGAACCACTTCACGAGCGGATGGGAGTTCTTCGTCCACGGGAGACCCGCCGGTGAGCGGAGCAGAGTCTCCTCCGGGCGCCCTACGCGCCCAGTGATCTCAAGGTGGGTCGCGTCGATGCGATCGATCAGCTCTTCGAGCGCTCCCTCAATCGGCACGTAGACGTCGTTCTTCGCCTTCATCGTCGCCGCGCGGAAGTGCACGAAGCGCTTCTCCGGCTCACGGTAGACATCGCAGTTTCGCACCTGCCGCGCGGCCCCCGGCCGACTGATGGTCAGCGTTAGGAACTCGATCGTGTGCATCCGTGGGAACGGCTGCGCGTACTTCAGTCGGCCATGACTGCCGGAGCCAAACGCGCCCCAGTTCCGCCGAGCCGCAGCGTCTCGCGCCCGTCCAGCGGCGAAGATCGCTGCAACCTGCTCTTCTGTGAACTCAGGACGCTCGAGAGCACCGCTCACGCTGAGGTACTTCGGCCGGATTGCGTTCTCCTCGGGGATGACCTCGCGCTGCACGCACCATGAGAGGAACACGCGGAGACTCGCGATGTAGTCGTTCACGGTGGAGGCGCTGAAACGATCGCTCAGCTCGTCCAGGTAGAGCGTCACCGCTCCGATCGTTATGTCGCCGAAGCTGACGGCGTCGACTCCATCGAGCACACGCTCCAGGCGTGCCGCGGACCTGCGTGCATTGAGATCGCCGCGCTCCTTGGCATAGGAAGTGCGCCAACGCTCAAGCCACGGGCGCCACGGTTCGTTAGGCCGCTCGTCGGGACCGACTCCGTACAGGCGCTCGTTGCGCTTATCGATCAGCTTCCTGGCTTCGGCCTCAGCGATGCGCTTAGACGGCCCGAGGGTGTGAGAGCCGCGCGAACGCTTTCCAGCCTTGTCGATGGCGGTGTATGTGAAGATCCATACCCCGTTGACCTTCTTCAGGATGCCCTGATCGAGCCCGCGCGGAGGAGTCATGACGTCCCCCGCTGGTCAGATGAACTAGGCGCGTACTTGTGCGCCCACGGTCCATACCCACGGCGGCCAAGGTCCTCGTAGATTTCGACGCGCCACCACGCGAACCCCTTCGCCGGACGGTCGATCGGCTCTCGAATCCACGTGCGCTTCCGCCACTCGCGGACGGTCGCCACGGTCATACCGATGATGGACGCGATCTCTTTCGCGTCGATCGTCGCCGCCTCGGGCGCAGACGAGTTGCCGTCGACCCCACTCATGCGAGCGTGGGCCGACGACGGTCGGAGTGCGGAGAACCCGTGCGATACGGGGCTGCCGCTTTGGGCAGAGCGGTTTTCATTGGACGCCGAGTCGGATCTCACTCCGAGTAGGTCTCGACATCCGCAACGTAGAAAGCGGCGCACGGGCACGCTACCCGCCGTAGCGCAAATCCTTGATCAACGGGGGATCGCGCGAGGCTCAAACACCTACCCGTCACTGAGTTAGCTACGCAGGGGGAATTTCCTTCTGGATCTCGATGACGTCCAAATCGTGCTGTGCTTGACCGTCATCCGAGCCATACGTCGTCGTGCCGATGTCGCTCTCCCACGTTGAGGTGATCGACGGGAGCGCGATGACGTTGCTGCTGCAATCGAGCTTGGCGTCCTTCACTTCGTCGCTGTGACGGTCGGCAAAGTCAAGAATGGGCTCTAGGGGGTTCTTCCCCCGAGCGGTTGCCCATGTGGTACGTGTTCCGTTGCAGTCGAATTGCGTGGAGAGGACTCCAGACATGACTAATCTCTGCTGTTGAGGTGGCCCTTGATCTGCGCCACCTCGCGAGCGTGGCGGCGCGTGAGGTCCCAGTATGACTCCTCTACGAACGCGATGGTTCGATGGGACATGGTGTCGCCGTTGAAAGTCCAGTGCGTATTAAGCTCGTTTACGGCGCGGGCGCTCGGCGCGAAGAACGCAGTGCAAACGAGGATGGTCGCAGTTGCTGCAATCGCAGCCACCGGCAGCCACCGTACGACTTCCTTCTGGTCGATTTCGTCGTCCGCTCCAAGGCCATTGAGGCTTGCGCGGAGCATGAGGACACGATTCAGGACCAGTCGCGCCATACGCACCCCACAGCCAAACTCGCGCTCTACGTCTACCGCGACAACTTCGGGTCGGTCCCCATCGAGGAGACCCGCAACGGCGTATAGGACGTGCTCCGGCTGAACGCGCGTTCCGGCGAATGGGGTCGCAATTCGCCATCCAAACTGGTGTCGACAGGTTCGACATGCCACCGTCTTGCGCGCCGTCCCACTCCGGCCGGTAATGGCGTAGGTGTCCTCGCTGCCGCACGAGGGGCAATCAGCGCCCTCTACCCACCGCACCGAGTCGATGTACGCAAGGGCCCGCACCGGGTCTCCGGCAGCCAGCCTAAGTAGCTGGCGATCCTCTGTGAACAGACCCGACAGTGGCATGTTGCATTCGTGATCCATCACAAGCCTGGTGATACCGACTGTTTGCGCTCCTGGGGAGTAGATACTCCGTGCTTATCTTTCCAGGTATGAGCACAAGTGGAACAATTGGCGCGGAGGCGCCTTTCATTGGACGCTTGCGGCGGCGGTCTCACACGTTCGTCGCCATTCCTAGGAATGCCACTAGGGCCGCGGCGTCGTCTCTCCACGGGAGCGCCGCGGCCCGTCTACCCGGGGGCACCGAGCCGAACGTATGGCCTGCGACGACCCGTCACGGTTTTCGGAGGAAACCTCGCGGACGCCTATTCGCCGTCGTCGCCCGTCACACCGAGGCGCTCGGCAACGAGGCGCCCGTACTGCTCTGGAGTGATCTCACCGCGCTCCAGTAGTCCCCGGAGGTAGGCGTCAACATCCCCTCCAGGCTTCGGGGTCGATTGAGCAGCCTGTGGCGGCGCCGCAGGAGGCGCGTTCTCGTGCGTAATCACCGTCCGCTGGCTCGGGATGAGGTTTGGACGCGTTTGATACTCGGGGTCATCCTGCGGGATCACACGAAAGGTTAGATCCATCGTGTACCACCGATCCCCGAGAGCGTCACGGTCCCACCCGGGCTGCATCGTCACGACCTTCATACGCATCCCCCGCTCCGCGGCGTATCGGTTGGCGGCGTTGATCGCCGCGCTTCGCGCCTTGCCTGAACCCCACTCACTTCGACCCGACACCGTGAAGGTATCGCGGCCGATCTCGAGAACGGAACCAGTCGTAGTGCACGCCGCCAGAAGGAGGCACGCGATAGCAAGGGGTCGAACCATGGCAGGCGCTTCGTGAGAGTTTGGGTGCCGCCTCACGCTACACGCTTACGTCGAAACCGTGACGTTCACTGGCGTGGTTCGGCAGACTTCAAGCGGGGGCGCCTCTCATCTGGGCGCTGCGTGCGGTGGCGTCAACCGCCGCTCGCCGTTCTTCCCGAACGCCCAGGCCCTCGGCGCATCGCGCGCTGGGGGCCGCTCATCGTCGGCCGCTTCTCGTGACTACGGTTTCGGGTTGCCGACACTGCCGCCGGGCAAGATCCACTTCCATTCGCCAGCCTCACCGTTCACCACGAGCCGTCCCTGCGCGATGTCCGACATGCCGAATAGGACGTCGTCGTGCATCGGCATGATCGCCATCGGCTGCACGCGCGAGACGGTCCGCCCTGTCTCGAGGTCGAGGAACGCGATACCGACCGGTGCCTGCCAACCATCGACCTCGCCAGCGGCAGTCCCCACACGGATACGGGTGTGTCCGGTGATGCCGATCTTTTGAGCCAAACGAGCGCTGATCGTCGTCGAGGTCGCCCCCGTGTCGATGATGGCCTTGACCTTGAAGAGTCGAGGCGGCTGCTGGCCCTTCACGCCCCCAGCCTCGAGCGGGTTGAAGATGTGGAGCTTGATCGAGCACGCGTCATTCTCGATCTTTCCGCCGATCCTGAGAGCGTCGGGCACCTTGGGGGGCTTCTTACCCTTGCCGCCCCTCTTTCCACCCAATCGGCGCTGCTGAGGGTTTCCGGTCACGCGAACGCGCTGAAGTCCACGCGCTGAATGATCTCGATGGGATCCTCAGGGAGCACTTGCTGGATCAGGCAGGGGCCATTGCCAAACAGTCGAGCGGCAGCTTTGACGATCTCGACGTACTCAACGAAGAAGTCAACCGGGCCGTCCGGTCCGATCAGCGCCCACTGGCCCGTTCGGCCTTGCTCGATCCACTCCGCCCGGTGGGCGTCGAAGACGCGCTTCATGTCGTCAAGTTCATTCATCGTCGGGGGCCACTTGGTCTGCCAGTGCGCTCCAGTCTGCATCAACCATCGACCTAGCGGTGGGTAGAAATGTAGCCCGTAGCTGCACTCGACTCGACCTGAGCAGCACCGAATTGCAACCGAAGCCGTCGCCCCCACCGCCCCTCCACGGGGTAATCAGCCCCGCTTCAACGGCGCGATGGGGGTTCTAGCCGGACCGAAGCCCTCGCGGGACCCGTGTGACCAATGCTCGGTCCAGCCCCGCGTGCCGCGCAGGGTAGTAACGACGTGCGCAACTCTCCCGCATTTTCGGGATTGACGTTGACTGCGGAAGCCCCGCAGCCGAAGGTGTGGGTGTCCGCTCGAGCTAATCACTCGGGCACTACTACGTGATGACCTATGCTCAAACCCTCCTCCGGGGCGGCTACCGCCCCCACCGCCGTTGCGCAAAGTGCGCGAACGGCTGCGCCTTCGTGGGCGCTGTTACAGTCGGGCGACTCCAGTAACGCGCGACGTGGACTGACCTTCGGGGACGTCTGCATTCTCGCTGCGGCGGCGCTGATCGGCGCTGCGCTTCTGGTCGCGATCGAAGCGACGCTGTTCATCCTCCTCCAGCTCGCGTCGGAGGTGTCGCTGTGACGAACATCGTTGACGCTGTAGACCTCGCGGCCTTCGAGCGGCGGTTCACGATCAATGAATCGCCACTGCAAACCGTCGTCACGTACGCGGGGATCCGGTGGCCGGTGGATATCACCTTCGGCTGCGAAGGCACGCCTGAGTCGTACGACTTCAAGACGGACGATGCGGAGTGGGCTGACTGCGATGGCGTGGCCTCGTGGTTCACGTTCATCGCGGACGCCGTCGAAGACTGGGAGCGCGATCGTAGCCTCGGGCTACTCGTGTTCTCGGAACTCATCGAGCCCGCACCGGGCCGTTGCATCCCCCGCAACATTGCGCACGCGTTCTACGTGTTGCTGGAAAGTGACCTCCAGGATGCCGCTTACGAAGTTGGGAGGGCGGCATGAACTTCCCGCAGATCGAGCCGTGCCCGCTGTGCAACGAGGCGTGCGGCATCAACACGGGCAGGGGCAGTCACAAGCTGCTTCAAGTCGCGTGCTCCGCATGCGGCTACCGATGCGAGTACGCGTGCGTGTCTGCGGATCGCGCGATTGAAGCGGGCGAGACTGACGGCTCCAGCTACGACGAACTACTCGATCGTGAGGCGATCCTGTCGCACAACAGGCTCGTCCACTTTGCATACCTCGGCCGCCTGACGTTCGAGGCAGCGAAGCGTGAGGGGAGGGTGGCGTCGTGAGTGACTTCAACCTCACCGACATCGTGCACGGTTCCGCCGAGTGGCACGACATCCGGCGCAAGGCCATCACCGGCACCGACCTCGCCGCAGTCCTTGGCCTCCCCGCGTACCGCACCGCGCTCGATATCTACTACCGAGTGTTGGAACTCGGTGGCGGTCGAGTGGACGAGGAGAACGCGTTCATGCGCTGGGGAAACGTAATGGAGCCCGTCGCGGCGCAGCAGTTCGAGGTTGCAACGGGTATGCCCGTGGATCTGAACAGTCGCCTCGCGATCCATCCCGATATCCCCTACCTCATGGGTTCTCCCGACGGCTTCGTCACGGATCCAATGACGGGCGAGGTCTGCATCTGGGAGGGCAAGGCGCCTAGCTTCTACACGCGTGACCAGTGGGCGCCAGGCGTGTGCCCAGAGCATTACATCCACCAGGTCGAGGCATACCTTGCCATCTGCGGATTGCGGCGCGGATTCGTCTGTGCACTGATGCCGCCCGCTGCGCGTGAGGACGACCTTACGCAATCGACGGAAGTAATCGTCACCGACGAACGGCGACGCGAGATCGAGGACGCTGTGCGCTCGTGGTGGCAACGCCACATCATCGACGAAGTGGAGCCTGTCGCGGTCAGTCGCGACGAGTCGTTCCTACGTGAGCTGCACCCAGACGACGAACCGCGCACGGTCACGCTGCCCATCGAAGAGGCGGGCGCATACGTCGCGGCGAAGACCCAAGCCGACACAGCTAAGGACGCCGAGAAGGCGGCGAAAGCGCGCCTGATTCAACGCATGGGCTCCGCCGCTTGGGGCTCTACCGAGGACGGTGCGCATGCGTTCTCGTTCAGGACGAATAAGCGCGGCGTCCGATCTCTCCGCGCGATCCCGCAACTGCCGAAGGCGGCACCGAGCCCGGAGGTGAAGGCGTCATGAGTGAGCACAACGGAAGCGCAGCCGCGCAAACGTCGGATGCATTGTCGTTCGAGCCATTGGGCAACACGGCCGCGATGTACTCGCAACTCCTCGACGTCGTCAAGGACCTCAAGCCGATCTTGAAGGACTCCCAGGGGGACTCAGGTCGGGGTAAGTACACGTACGCCGGACTCCCCACGGTTCTCGATGCAATCCGTCCCGCGCTCGAGACGCACAAGATCCTCTTGATGCAACCCCCGATCGTGGACGGCAAACGTGCGGGCGCGGAGACTATCCTCGCCTCGCCCGAGAAGGACTGGGAACTCCATGTCCGCGTCATGTTCCCTCTCGCTAAGAGCGGACCGCAGGACATCGGCTCAGTCATCACGTACTGCCGCCGATACGCACTGCTCGGCATCCTGGGCCTCGCGCCTGACGATGACGACGATGGTGCGCGCCAGCAGCAACGCCACGACAGTCGAGAGGCTCGCCAAGCGCCGCGCAACGGGCAAGGCAACGGTAACGGGCGGCGCGCCCTCGCTCCGCCCGCACCGGAGAAGGTTATCGCCGCCTTCGCGCCGTACGGCGTTGGAGAGGCGGCACTCGTTGCGGAGTTGAACGGCACCCCACTCGCCGCTCTACCTGAACCCGCAGTGGCGCACCTGAACGCCGCAATGGCCCGCCTCAAGAAGGGAGAGGAGCCTCACGCCGTATTCGGCGCCGCGGCTCAGGCACTTATCCAATCCCCCACGCCCCAGATCGAAGGACCGGCTCAATGAACTTCTCAGCATTCCAGATTGGCGGACGCCTTGTCCGTGACCCCGAGATCAAAGACGCGCGCGGAACGGTCGTGTGCCAGTTCGCCATCGCCGTGAACAGGAAGAGCAAGGGCGAGGACGTGCCGAGCTTCTTCGACTGCGTCATATTTGGCGACCAGGCGACGAACTTCGCGAAGTACCACAGCAAGGGTGACTTGGCGTTCGTCGTGGGTGAGCCCGAACAACAGCGCTGGGAGAAGGACGGGCAGAAGCGTTCCCGGATCGTCTTCAAAGCGTTCCGTTGGACGTTCGTTGGTGCGAAGTCCGACCGCGAGCAGTCACGCGAGACCTCTCCCCCACAGCAACGTCAGCAGGGCTCGATGTACGGCGGCGGCGACTCCGGGTACGGGGACACGGGCGGCAGCTACAACGACCCGAACGACACGCCGTTCTGATCATGAAGTACATCGGGAAACTGACACCGGGTCAGGAAGCGCAGCTCCCGGGCTACGCGCAGAAGTGGATTGACCGTGCGTATTCCACGGAGCCGATCGACCATGATGCCGCGCGAGATGCATTGCACCGCAAGTACGTTGCGGCAGGTCTAGCGCCCCCTCGGGCTGTAGTGTTCGTCCCATCTCCATACGCCGCTTTGACCTCTGGTCCAGCCGTTGCTTACATGCGTAGGAAGAGCGGCGCCCAGGTGCACGCCCAGGTGTACGCCCAGGTGTACGACCAGGTGGACGCCCAGGTGCGCGACCAGGTGCGCGACCAGGTGCACGCCCAGGTGCGCGACCAGGTGCGCGACCAGGTGCACGCCCAGGTGGACGACCAGGTGCGCGCCCAGGTGCACGCCCAGGTGTACGACCAGGTGCGCGCCCAGGTGTACGACCAGGTGGACGCCCAGGTGCGCGACCAGGTGCGCGACCAGGTGGACGACCAGGTGCGCGCCCAGGTGCGCGACCAGGTGCACGCCCAGGTGCGCGCCCAGGTGCACTACCAGGTGTACGACCAGGTGCACGCCCAGGTGCGCGACCAGGTGCGCGCCCAGGTGGACGCCCAGGTGGACGACCAGGTGCGCGACCAGGTGTACGACCAGGTGCACGACCAGGTGCACGACCAGGTGGACGCCCAGGTGCGCGACCAGGTGCGCGACCAGGTGTACGACCAGGTGCACGACCAGGTGGACGCCCAGGTGTACGACCAGGTGGACGCCCAGGTGGACGCCCAGGTGCACGCCCAGGTGGACGCCCAGGTGGACGCCCAGGTGGACGCCCAGGTGTACGACCAGGTGCGCGCCCAGGTGCACGCCCAGGTGTACGACCAGGTGGACGCCCAGGTGGACGCCCAGGTGCGCGCCCAGGTGTACAACCAGGTGCGCGCCCAGGTGCACGCCCAGGTGTACGACCAGGTGCACGACCAGGTGCGCGCCCAGGTGCGTTCAAACTGGCATTTCTACATGGGCGCCCGTAACTGGTCGGCCTGGTGCGCCTGGCGGCTCTTCTACATCGAAGTGTGCGGCCTTGTACTCGACGGTCCTGCACATGCCGCAGCACTGGCATGGCGCGATGAATGTTGGGAGCTTGGGCATTGGTGGGGCTGTAAGGAGTTCGCCGTAGCCTCGGACGCTCCTATCGAGGTGCATCGCGGCGTGAATCGCGCCGGGGAACCCGTTCTGCACTGCCTCGATGGACCCGCAATGCGCTGGTCGGATGGCTTTGCGATCTACTCGATCGAGGGCGTGCGTGTACCGCGCGATGTCGTCGAGAAACCCGAGTCAATCACGGTCGCGATGATCGCTGGCGAGGGCCATGCGGAGGTGCGCCGCATCATGATCGAGCGATATGGATGGGAGCGATACCTAGTCGACGCGGACGCACGTCTCCTGTCGATTGACTCAGTGCTGATCGAATCATGGAACGAATCCGCGGGCTCTATCTCGCGCGCACTTGTCCAGATGCCAAACGGTGACAAGTACCTCGTAGCAAGCGACGGGAGCACGGACCGCACGTACACGATGCGCGCCCCGGCTAATGCAACCACTCCGGAGGACGCCTACGTGGCGATCACCGGAGTTTCTTCATCGACCTGTCTAGCCCAGGGTTAGCACCATGAACATCACAGAAGCAATTGATGAGGTCCGCGCGTCGGGCCGTAAGGCGTCTCAACACGAGCGCAAGACCGAGATCATCCCCGCCATCTGCTCTATCGGATCACATGTACGCCAGGGGGATATCCTCCTGACGTTCTGCGACCCGAAAGTGGACCGCGGCGAGGTCACGGAGCAGCGACAACTCGCGCCTGGGAACACGCAAGGCTCACGGCACATCGTCGAGGGAGACGTGACGGTTCACGCCAGGCGCGGCGACGCACTCACTGGCCCACTGCTCATCGTCGGCAAGGGTGGATGCACGGTCACGCATCCAGAGCATCGGCACTACGCGTTGCCTGAAGGCGCGTGGGCCGTCACGTACGAGCGCGACCTAGAGCAAGAGTTCATCGCGCGCGTAGCGGACTAACGAGCACGCCCGCGCCGTAGGGAAAGAGTCATCACCTTTCACACTTTTCGAGAAGGGAGAAGGGCGCGGGTAGCAAGCGCAAGCCGAGCGGGTGGAAGGCCCGCAACTAGGCCCCGATGGTGTACGCGAGCACACTCGATCCGACGGGTTCGAGATGGGACCGGGTTCGATTCCCGGGAGGGGCGCCACACGTAGACGTAGCTCAACTGGCAGAGCGCTCCGCTGTTAACGGAGCGGTTGGGGGTTCGAGTCCCTCCGTCTACGCCACTCACAGCCGCGCCCGGATGCCCCTCGGAGGGGGCGGAGCAGCCTTCCTCACGGAAGGTCGGGCGCGGCCCTACTCACACACGAACCCATGACTGAACGAACCAAGACCGCAGCGCTCCTCGATCGCCTGGAAGCCCAGGGATACCTCGTCGATCTCTACAAGTCCGCGACGTCGTCGGGCTGTGTACTCGTTCGCGACGAGGAGATCGTGAAGACGTTCAACCGTCCGTCCGACGCCCTTACCTGGCTCGACGCGAAGCTCGACACGCTGAAGGAGCGAGATGCGGAGGCGGACGCATGAGCGCGCACGACGAGGAGCTGCTCGCCCCGTGGGCGAACATGCGCGATACCTACGCCGGAGTCGGTGACTTCACCACGGCTCCGATCCGGCAATTCAATGACTGCGCGAACCATAGAGCCGAAGCGATTTGCGCGCGTCTCGATCGGTTGATTGCGCTGATGGAGGAGAACGTCGCCCTCGCCAAAGCCCTCGGCGAGGAGGAATCCGATGCCTGAGCACCCCAAAAATCCATCCACTCCCGAAGGCGTGGAGCCCGTAGCGGAGCCCACAAAATCTACCGGCGTTGGGACGTGCTGGGAGTTGCGCGGACAAGCGCCTGGCGACGCGGGGTCGGGAGACCCGGTGAGCGAGGGTGAGGCGGGAGATTTGCAATCCATCGAACCGACACGCCGCGGCACCCGAATTCGTCGACTCCCGGATGTCGAGAAGCTGCGTGCGCAGTACTCGCTCGATGGCTCTGTGCCATCAGGGCTCCGCTTTCGATACAAGTGCGGCAGCCGACGACCCGGAGATCCTGCTGGGCGCATCCTTCCGCGTGGTCGCTGGATGGTGGGCTTCAAGGGCGCCCAGTACTACGCCCACCGCGTCGTCTACGCGATCGCTCACGGCGCGGACGCCTGGCCGCTCGAAGTCGATCATATCGACGGCAACTCATCGAACAACGCGTCAGGGAACCTACGCGCATGCTCGCGCAGCGAGAACGCTCGCAACGTTGGGCCGAACAAGCGAACGAAGAGCGCGTACCGGGGTGTCACGCAATCAGGACCGTCGAAGCGCTGGACCGCACTCATCAGCACGAACGGCAAGCATCGTCACTTGGGAAGCTACGTGACCGAACGTGAAGCCGCGTCTGCGTACAACGAGGCCGCCCTAGAGCTTCACGGCTCGTTCGCGCGCCTCAACGTGCTCGACGAGCCCGGTCGGACCGTTAGCGCCCTGGAGTGGCGCAGGAGCGCGTCATGAGTGGGCAGGAATCGCGATCCATGAACCCCACGGAGGTCGAGTGATGGCGTACGCCTCACAGACGAGCGTCAGCGTCGCGAAGTCGCGCGCGGAGATCGAAGCGCTCCTACACCGGTACGGCGCGTCGCAGTTCATCGCCGGATGGAACGGCGACGTGGCGGCGATCGGGTTCGTGTTCGGCGATAGAGCGATCCGCATGGAGCTTCAACTCCCCGACCCAGAGTCGCGCGAGTTCACGCACACGCCCTCGAAGGGCCAGAAGCGGGCCGCGGATGCAGCCGAGAAGGCTTGGGAACAAGCGTGCCGTTCGCGCTGGCGCGCTCTGCTGCTCGTCGTGAAGGCGAAGCTCGAAGCGTGCGAGGTCGGCATCTCGACGATCGAAGAGGAGTTCCTAGCTTGGACCGTAGTGCCCGGTGCCGGTCGAACCGTCTACGAAGCGATCGGGCACAACCTCGTGCTCTCGATCGAGTCCGGCGAGAAGCCGCAACTGCTACTCGGCGGAGGTGGCGCGAATGCCTGAGTCACAAGAACCGCGATCCATCGCAGCTCTCCGAACCCTTGCACTCGCCGCAGTCACATCGCTCGCGCTGACAGCTTGCAGCGACGACGAAAATTGTCACGCGGGACCGTGCCAGCCGATCTACGTCAACACTGAAGGCGTGCCGCCCGATCTCGAGACGTCGGCGCGGCTAATCGAGATCGCAGAAGCGGCGACCGATGGGTGGAACGGCCTGCGTTACAGGTTCGCACTGCGAAGGACGTTCAACGCTGCCGGGTACATCGAAGTCTGCCCCCTCTGCGACCGGCAGGACGAGTACGTGCGTCGAGCGCTCACGTTCATCGAGGAGGACGAGGGCGATGGGAATTGATCCGCCCATCGACTCCGGCGCCGTGGAGCCCGCGGCCGAGCCGCGTGTCGACGATGCCGGCTACGTCCGCATCGAAGACCTGCGCAACGGGGATCGCGTCGTGCAAGGTGTGGTCTACCGCGTCGACAGGTACGACCCGCCAGCGTCTCACCAGGGTGACGTCCTTGAGGGTGACCCAGGCCCCGCGTACCGCGTTCTGTACGACGACGATAGCGAGGACTGGTTTGAAGAAGGTGTCGAGGTCTGTATCGAGCGCTCGAACTTGAACGCCCTCCGCGCCCGCGTCGCCGAGTTGGAGGCTGCACTCGCCCGCGAGAAGGACGAATCACGGGGGCTGAACGAGCAAGCCGTTGAGGAGCGCTACGAGCGGCGGGAAGCCGAGCGGCGCGTCGAGTACCTCGAATGGATGCTAGGGCCGGAAGCGGGCTATAGCGCGCTGGCGATCTTGACGGCATTCGACCCGTCACTGCCCCTTCCGCGTTCTCTATCCCCGGTTGCGCCGCGTGACAACTCGGACGCCCTCCGGTGCGTCGATCTACTCATCCGCTTCCCGGACGTCGCTGAGGCTTTCCTCAATCTCGACCTTCCGGGCGATGGATGGAGCGAGTGGCGCGGGGAGATCCTCGAGCAAGTCGCGAGGCGAAGAGGACCCCTGGCGATGGATGCGGAATCCATCCCCGAACCAAACGACAGAGTTCCGGAAGACGGCTCTGAGCGATCCTACGCCGCGCGCCTACTTCGTGAACGGAACGCCGCCCGCGCCGAGGCCGAGGGGTTGCGGGGACTGCTGCGAGAAGTCAACGTCGCTGGATTCCACGAGGGCGATGACGAGTCCTTCCTCAAGCTGTGCGCGCCGGAAGGCTGGGACGCACGGCGCGACCGTGCAATGGAGCCGAAGTCCATCGACTCCCCGTGACCCTCCCCGGCCACGAACTCGGCGTAGCGCTGGCCCTCCTGCTGGTGCTGCTCACGCTCCTGCTCTGGCGTAGGTGGCGCTAGGTGTCCGGGCTCGGCTCTACTCGAGCTTCCGGGATTGGCTCCTCGCGCGGCTGGCTCGCGGCTGTAGTTGTAGCGTCGTGCACGGTCTGGAGCACTTGCGCGGACAGGTGCTTGATGCCCTCGTGTCGCCCACGGAACTCACCTACCTCCTCGCGCGTCTGGGACTGCTCACGTGACAACTCGATCACGATCTTGAAGAGGAACGCAATCGCGCCCCCCATTGCTGTCCCGGCCGCTACGACCACCGTCACGTCTACACCGGATGTCTGCACTACATGAACTTGGCTGAGAGGAGCGCCGCGAGTAACGCGAACGAGAGGACGTATGAGGCCACGAGGAGCTTGTTCAGGATGCGCGCCGGGCCCTTGAGCGATACCTCGGCGGCTCGAAGGTGGCAGTACGCGGCGCAGATCCCGAAGCCCTGGCGGAACGGGACGTTGATGTACACCCCGCTCTCGAACAGCGGGTCCGCCCACGGATGCGACAGGAACGACGCGGTCCACGGGAGCGACCAGTACAGGTTATCTACCGACGAGCCCACGAACCCGAGCGTTACGCCGAGGATGAACCAGTCATCCCCGCTTGCGAGTCCCGCTCGCACTGCCCTAACCGCCGATGGTGCCCAGAGCCACACCACCGCTACAGATAGAAAGATGGTCGGAGTAGTGAGAACCAGCGATGTGATCTCGGCGAGGTCGTGGATGTCCATTGCGTCCCCTTGGGGCTACGGGCGGTGTTGGGTGATTCGATTCCAAGGGGGGCAGTGCGGCCTCGCGCGTGGCAGTAGGAATGCGCGGGGTCGTGTAGGGTTGGGGAGTGATACGAATGACCGAGGATCGCAAGGAGGTACTGCGCACGCTCGCGCTCTGGGCGTATGCCGTCTTCGTGCTCTGGCTCATCTCGTGCTCGCCAGGCTGCGCCGCTCTGCTTTGATCTCCTTGAGGACGGCCGACCGGGCGCTTCTGATCGCTTTGTGAATCGCGTCGTGATCCTTCTGAGAGGGATCGTCGAGTTTGATTGATGTGTTGCCCAAGATCGACGCCGACGCAGCCTGGCCGGAATCGCGGGCGTAGCGCTCATACTCGCTCGGCGTCATCGTGTACTTCACGCCGTCGATCGAGAATCCGGTAGCAGGCCGACCGGGCAGAGAGTAGCGCCCCTCCGTGACCTCTCCGGTGTCCACCTTCTGCCTCCACCTGCGCAGAGCGATATCGATGCGTGACACTTCGTCGAGTGACTGCCGCGGCGGTAGCGGGTCAAGCAAGCGGAACACCAGGTCCGTCGCCTGGTGGCGTACATGGGGCCGCTCGATCACCCGCCCCCATAGGTCGTACTTCGGTCGCTTGGGCTCTGCGCCCGTAAGTCGGGCGATGGGGTCCGCGCTCGTGGACATGATCCCATCCGTCCAGAACGCGAGCTTCCCTTGATCGGAAGTGCGGCGCTCTCGAAGCACGTCATCAGACTCTCGAGCGACCTGGCGGATTGCGTTCGGCACCATCGGCGTAACGAGTGTGCTGCGCAAGAACGCCGGGAACCGATCCTTGCCGACGCGCTGACCGTCCGCAAGTTCCATGAGGTCCCCGATCGTCCGCATGAACGTCTTGTCCTTCGTCTGCGAAGCTGCTGCTGCGAGGAGCGCCTGGAATACCTCGATGTCGCCCGTCTCCTTGAACTTGGTCGCTCCTGCAATGAGCATCGCAACGGACGTTGAGAACGGCTCTACGCTGCTGTAGTCGCGATACTCGTCGCCGACGCGGATCGACATTGGCGGCGCGGTTCGATACGAGAGCGCGTTCTCCCCGCTGCTGTCCGATCGCGAGCCCGTGATGAAGGGGAGCCCGTCTTCGTCCTCCTTGTCCACGAGCTCAAGGACGGCAAGCGTCAGGCCCCAAGCGATCATCGCATCCGCCAGATCCCGGACGAGCGCGTTTCGATCCCCTTTGTAGACGCCATTGATCCAGCGCGACGGCAGGACGAGCGATTGGAGCGGCGTGCGGCGAAGCGCAGTCGCGGCGATTCGGATAGGCGTACGCCTGAACGGAATGAGAAGCGTCCCGATCGGAATGCGGACGGTGTTCTCTCCAAGCTCATCGAGCGAACCGACGAACTTGTTCAGGATCTCATTCGCCTTCTGCGAAGCTACACCGCCTTCGTCCTGGAACGTGACCGCTCGAGCCTTGTAGAGCGACTGCGTCCATAGCGGATCGTTGGCGTCCGCGAGCATCTCCATGGCTCGCACCTCCCGCTCCTTGCCACGCAACTTCTCGTTGTGCGCGTTCCGGAACGCGAGCGACCATGCCTCAGCTCCGCCCGAGAGCGTCTTGATGAACTCATCTCCAGCCTGAAGGGTGTTGAGCGACAGATGACGCAGGGCCTTCATCATCGGATTCGCGCTCTTGACGCCGTGAATGGCATCGAGCCGCGATCCGTACTCACCCATCTCGACACCCTTGCGCTGGAGGTCGAGTTCCCACGTCGGGCCCTCTGTGCGGTAGGCATTGACGAGATTCCTAAACGCCGGGCGCAAATGTGCGAAGAACCCACGAGACCACCACGCGAGTTCTGAACCAGCCGGACTGTTCGGGTCCTTGATAGCCAGGTTCACGAGAGCCTCGGCGCCCTTCTGCGCTGGGCCTTCGAGGAAGAGCTGTACGCCGTTGCCCGTCATGTTGCGCACGTGCGTTCGTACGCCAGACAGCATCGATGCGTAGCGATACTCCAGGAGCTTCTCCGTCTTAGTCGCCTTGGCGGCGGAGATGATGTTCTTGATCTTCCAGCCGTCGTTCGGATCGAGCATCCGCTCGGCGGACATATCTGAGGGGTCGAACCCTGCTCGCTGTAGGGCCTCCGCCGCGCGTTCCATGCGCTTCGCCTCGTCGGCCTTGATCTTCTCCTTCTGCTCTGCGAGGTGCTCGAGACGCTCTTCCGAGATCGGTTGCCCACGATCATTGAAGTCGTTCGGCGCAAACCGGAGATCAGACGTCGGTGCGAACCGCCTACTCGTCCGCTCGGTGTACTCGCGCTGGAATCTGGTCGTGAGGAAGCGGGCCTTGTCGCCCTTGAACTTCCCGACCCTGCGGATGATGTCCCCCGCCTCGCGCTCAATCTCTCGCAGCTTGCGACGGTTCGCGCGGGTCGGGACCGAGAGCATGTCGAGAACCATCTCCCGTGCGGACTTGCCGTCTGCTCCAGGGCGACCGCGGCCCGCAATCGTTGCGAGAGCTCGCGCCGTTTCTCCGCGTACCGCGCGGTATGCCTCACCGATCTCGACGAAGTCCCCCATCGCACCAGGAACACCACGCAACGCCTCAAGTGAGAGGCCGTCCATGATGTCCACGACGGCATGCGTCTCCCAGGACGAGAGTTGGTCCCCCGCAGCCAACTTCTTCTCGATCTCGATCCGGGTGCCTGAGTAGTCCTCACGGAGCCGCTCGCGCGCGGTGCGCATTGAGTCCGCTCTCGGCATCACCTCGGGGAGCCCCTGCTCGTTCCTCCCGCGATCGACAGCGTCCAGGGCTGCACGACCCTCTGCCGTCACCAGGGGGTTATTCCGGTCCGGACGCGGCGGTCGTGACCCCGATGCGTACTCATCTCGCGGCGGAGCTTCGACCACCCCGTCACCGCTATCGGACTGGGTGCGCGGGGAGGGTTCTAGGCTCGGACCCGGCGTCGGTTCACGTAGCGCAGGATCCGCTCCAGGTCCCCGTGGGACGATTCGGACGCGCGCGACGCCGAGACGGTCCGCCTCCTGCTGTAGCTCCCCCAGGAGCGCCGCAGTGCCATCCTCTGGCTGCGGACTGGAGTCAGCGCCCGATCGCGCACGGACGGCGTCCGTGGCCCCCTGGGCCTCTTGCTTCGCCTCCGGATTCAGCGTGCGCGTGTAGAGGTCTGAGAGAGCTTGCGAGAGCTGTGCGGCCTGCTGGTCTGGGGCGGTGCCAGTGATGCTCTCGATGCGCTGCCGAGCGGCGCGTAGGGAGTCCTTCGGCAGTCGCCCGAATAGGTCTTTGACCGCGTCTACGATCGACCGGAAGAGCGTCGGTGCTTGCCTCGCGACTATCTCGAGATCCGCCGCCCCTTGCTCGGTCGTCGCGTGAGCGATCAGCGCAGCGTGCTCTTCTGCAAGCGTCGCGAATCCTTCCTGTAGCTCGGTGTCCGGGTCAACGCCTGACGAGCCCGGATCCGCCCGTTCGGCCCTGCGCCGCCATTGCTCCGTGTAGCGAGCAACGAATCCGGGGGCGACCTCTTCGATCTTCGCGACCTCGGACCGGAACCGGTCGGGTCCAAGAGTGTCGGCAACCTTGTGTCCGAGTTCATGCACAGCCACAGCCAGCGGTGACGCCGTTTCTGCATGCACGAACATCCGGCCCTGCTCGTCAATCATCCCCGACTGACGAGGCTTGCCCTTGCCTGAGACCAGGATGATCTCTCGCCCGAAGTTAACGGCGAGTTGCGCTGCGGCGGCCTCACGCTCGTCGCCTGGCTCTACGTGCTGAGCATCTTGGAGCTCGGCCGCCACCGCGAATGCCGCCACGGACTCAGGCTCCGAAGAAACGCCGGGCTCCACGACCGAGCTCTCAACGGTCGCTTCACCCGGCGAAATTGCGTCACCCCCTGCGGGGGTTTCTTCCTTCCTTTGCTCCGGGGCCTGCTCGTCCCCGTTGCTCTGTTGATCCTCTCCCCTCAACTCGGCGCGCTTCTGCGAGCGAACCGCGTTCCTAGTGCGCACGATCGCGGCGCCGCCGAGGCCGGGGATGAGCGTCGCCACGAACAGCGCCGCCAACTCCTCGATGTCCTTCGGGAGACCGTCAACGAAGGCCGATGCATCCTGTTGGCCCCAAGCCTCGACAGCCATGCCGCCGATGACTTCCTCTAGCACTTCCTGGAGCGGACCGTCGTACGCGAACCCTTTGCGCGCAAACTCGGCGAGCTTGTCCATGCCCTCGCGTCCTGCCGCGCCGCCAGCGACTTTTCCGAGGGCCTTAGTTTGAATCGCTGCCAGGTATGAGAAACCTGGGAGTCGCGCGATCCCGGACCCTGATTGCTCGAAGCCGTTCTCGATCAGCTTTTCGACCATGCCCTTCCAGAGCGGGTGCTTCGCGTTGACGAACTCAGCCATCCCCTCGTTGGCAAGGGCCGCCACATGCTTCGCCTCCTCAACGTCAGGCTTCCAGTCCGCGAAGGCACGCTGGCTCGCAGCCAGCGTCCAAGCACCGCCGCCCATCCCGAAGACGCGGGGCACCGCCTCTTGTGCAGCCGTGACCCCGACAGCTGTCGACGCTCCAGCGAGCAGCTTCGGGGGGATCTTCTTCACGACGGCCGAGACAGCACTCTCCCTCGCACGTGATGCGAGCTCATCGAGCACCTCGCCTTTGGCTACCTTCAGGCTCGCAGATGCGCCGAGCTTCATCGCGCTTCCGGCGCCCGCGGTCAAGCCGAACTCGACACCGGTCGTGGCCATCGAGCCGAGGATGCCTCCGACTTTCGCCGCGAATGTCGAGTCCTGAAGTGATCGCGCGCGTGCCGCCGCAACGCGCATCTGTGCATCGCGGTCGGCCTCACCCGAGATCATCGCTGCCGTGTCACGCGTCAACTGGTAGAGGTCGCGCAGGCGAACCGCTGCGCCAAAGAATGGGGTGTCCTTGCCTCCCAGGAAGTCGTACTCGGCACCGACGTCTCCCAAGGTGCGCGTGTCGGTCGCGATCGAATCGATCACTGCCCAATCGCCGACCGTCAGTTTCGTGTACCCGTTCCGTGTCGGATCCACACGCTCCGGCGGCGCCTGAAGCGCTTCGAATGTCGCATCGAACGGTTCATTCGCGCGAGCGTTCAACGCTTCAAAGGTGGCGTCAAACGTCTCCATCTTCACCTACCTGGTGCACGTGCCATCCAAGGGCTTCAGCGGCTTCCATGTTTCCCGCACGGGCCTCGCGCTCCAGATACGCTCGAACCGCAGGCTTGTCCTTGATGTCGATTCCGGCGGACTGGAGGCCCTTGCGAAGGCGCCCGATCTTGGACTCGGATCCGCCCCCGTTGACCGCAGCCGCTCCGGGCATTAGCTCCGGATCGATCGTCATGCGAGTTGGTTCGCCGGTTATGTCCGCCCGCGACGGAGTACGCGTCGCTCCAGGCAGCTCGCCCTCGGGCAGAGGTTGCGCCGCGGCTTGCGCTGCCTGCTCAGACTGAACCGCACGCGCGGCCTGACCCTGCCGCATTCCGTCCTCGTGCGCCATGCGCGACGCTAGGTTCACGTCGGGGTCTGCAATCGCGAGCGCACGGATGTACGACTCTCGCGGAGTCCGACTGTTGTAGATACGAGCTTGGATCTCGCGGATACGGCGAAGCTGGCTCGCCGCGTCATCATCAAGGGGGTCGCCTAGCTTGTGCTCGGCGACGAGGTCCTCGATCTTCTGCGAGTACCGTGTGCGATCGCGCTTCAATCCGACGCGCTGCATTGCGTCGCTCTCTGCGAGGTTCCGCCGACGCTGCGCCTCGACAGGCGTCATATCCTCGCGTAGAAGTGACGACTCTAGGTCGCGGGCCCAGCGCTGTCCCTCTTGGGTCTCGAGCCATTGGGGGTCCATGGAGCCCACCGACTCGAGCGCTCCGGTGAACGCCTCGCCGATACGTTCTTCATCGTTCGCGTCTTCGAGCGGAATGAGCGCTTGCGTGAGTCGCGCAAACATCGCCGGGGCACCTGGAAGTGATTCCATTAGCTCCGGTGTGGGCATCACTTGCCCCTCGCCTTCGCCGAAGTCAATCCCGTGCGCGTCACGCGCCCATGCGAGGAACTCCTGATATCGCGCAGGGTCGAGTTCTTCGAGGCGTGCCCCCATCTGGATGATGTTTGCGCCGCTGATCTCTGGGGAGATACCGGCGCCCACCGCCTTGCCTTGCCAGAAGCGTCGATCCCGCCCCTGCTCGCGCATGACGTCGAGCTCGTACTCGCGGTCCTGCTGAGCACGCCGCGCGTACTCCTGCTGCGCACGGTGCGCGAGCTCGATCTCCGTGAGGGCTCGCCGCTGCTGCGCAACCTGCGCACGCTCCTCTTGGCGAAACTTGCGTTCACGCAACCCGCGTGTCCGGTCATCGAACGCCGCGGCGGCGGCTCCGGCCCCAATGAGCGGGTTGTTCCCGCCGGGCATTTGGATGATCGGCATGGCTTAGATACGAAGGCTCCCCCAGCCACCAGCAGCGGAGCCGTACTCGTCGCCGTACGTTCGCGGCGCACTCGTGCTATCGAAGGCCGCATATGCGTTCGCGAGCGCGCCTGCGAAGTTGCCGACCGCCTCAGCCGTACCGTCGTACGCGGGCTGAAACTGAATCCCTGACTCGAACCCGGCGAAGTTCTGCTGAAGCCCACTTCGCTGGGCCGCGAAGTTCTGAATGACACCCGCGCGACGCTGCACAGCGGACGCTTGGAGCTGCCGCGCTTGCAGTTGCACCTGCGTTCGCCTCCCCGCGAAACCCGCTGAGAGTTCCGACATCGACTGCGCTTGCCCGAAGTTTTGGCCGCGCGTCACCGTTCCGCTGACCGTGGACGAGTCGAGTCCCTGCGCCATGAGGCGAGAGTTCATCATCTCGTTCTGTTCCTGCTCCTGCCGAATCCGCGCGGCAATCCGGATGCGCGATTGCTCGTCGAGCGATTCCAGGAGATCAGGTTCGATCTGAGCGAGGATCTCATCCGCGGCGTCTAGCTCCGCGAGTGCCTCAGCCTTTGCGATCTCGTTATCCCGAAGGCCCGCACGGAGCTGCTTACGCGCGCGGTTCTGCTGTCGCAGATTCGCCTCGTACGCCTCCTTCTGATTCTTGTCGTTCTGGAACGAGCTGTAGAGTCCCGCGCCTGCGGAAACGAGCCCGAGGGCCGCTGTTACGAAGACCATGTCATGTACCTCTAGTGTGCGACGGCCGACCACCAGCAGCCATCGTCCTGAAATGTCGGCGTGGTGCCGTCGGGATGGCTCGCCTGAATGACGCGGAACGTGTCGCCGTCGCTGACACTCACGGCCATGTACCCATTGATGAACGCGCGGCCGCGGTGATGCGCAGAGCTGCGAGCCTCATAGCCCCCGTCCTCTGCGATCGTTGTGTATCCGCCGCCTGTATCTTGCTGAAGAGCGACGACGGGCGTGATCCGGTTGTCGCCATCGTCAAAACCGAGATGCACGTTGAAGACGACGTCGGTGCCGTCGAGATCGACGCCGATCGTGAGGATGCCCGTGGACGTGCTGTAGGTGAATCCAGACGTCGCACGATCTTCGACGTTGAAGACGGCGACTGTGGTGGGATCGACATCCCCAGTGGTATCAACGGCCCATGATCCACCGTTCGTCTTGCGCGCCATGAAACGCCCAAGACTCGAACCGTCCGCTCCATCGGCGCCGTCTGCGCCATCGTCACCCGCGGGTCCCTGTGGGCCGGTCGCTCCCGTTGCTCCGGTCGCCCCTGTTGCACCGGTAGCTCCGTCGGCGCCATCCGCACCCGCCGGACCAGTGGCACCTTGGGGACCAGTGGCCCCTGTCGCCCCTGCATCCCCTTGAGGGCCGGTTGCTCCAGTAGGACCCGTGTCGCCGGTTGCGCCGTCGTTGCCCGCCGGACCTTGCGGCCCCGTTGCTCCAATCGGCCCCGTGTCACCCTGTGGGCCCTGTGCTCCGGTTGCACCATCTGCTCCATCTGCTCCGGCAGGCCCCTCCGGTCCCTCTGCGCCACCAGGCAAGTCTGCGAAGAGGCTCTCGCCGTCTCCCAGCTTGACCTCGCCGGTATCCGTGTCGGCCCCGATCTCACCCTGTCCAAGGATGAAGCCAGAAGCCCACTCCGAAGTCGTGCGGCGACGGGGTCGAACGGGTCCACTGACCGGTCCTCGTCGAATTGTCATCCCCCGCCTCCATCAACACCGTTGAAGTCGATCGCCTCAAGGTCGGCGACGCGAGACGTGAGGGCCTTCACCGTGCGCTCGAGCTTTGCAATTCGGTCGTCCGTGAACGTCGCGTAGCTCTCCTGGCGGCGATCTGTCTCCATCGCCAGCTCGCGTGTCTGATCGACGGCACGTTGCCCCTTGCGCTTCGAGGCGACGCCTCCACCTGCTCGCTGCGGCGTCTTCATACCCGTCGCGCCCTCCCGCGCATCCGGACGTCTGCCCGCATCTGGTGAGCCGACCACGCTCGGCCCTTGCCGCGAACGTCGATGAACACCGAGGGCGCGGTGACGTTGCACTGCACACCGAGCGTGCGCCCAGGACCAAGGTCGGAGAACTGTCCAGGGGGACCCGGGGCGTCCGGCGTATTCGAGCCACGCACTCCGACTTCGACGCCCTCTTGATCCGTCGCGAGCACTCCGTAGATGCCCGCGATATTCACTTCGGCGCCTTCGTTCTCGGGAACCACCGGCCCAATCGACACGTAGCTAGCAACAGGTTGCCCGTCGTCATCGACGGCGTACTGATCCCACCGCAACGCTCGCCCGTCGCCCGTGCCAAGGACTACCGTGCGTTCCTCCGGTGTGTCGCCAACAAGCGACGCCGCCGTCGTGATCGCGCTACCAAAGCCGTTGCCGTACGTGTCGATCTGCCACGAACCCGTTCGCTCTTCATAGACGAAGTGTTCGACGTCGCCGCCGAGATCGAAGGGGATCACGTAGATGTGGACCGCCTTGTCAATCCAGTTGTAGGCCAACTCGACGCGCGCGCGGTTGAGGTCCACTTCCTCCATGCGCCGCTGAACGCTCGGATCGGAGACCAACCGCAAGCCGCCGTTCGGCGCGAGGTACATCACGCCGCCGCGTGAGGTGAAGTAGTAGATCCCCTGCGGCGTCTCGCACCAGGCATAGCCGAACGCAACGCCTTGGGACTTGTCGATCTGATCAAGTCGCCCACCGTCGGCAAGGTCGCCCGTGATAACGAACAGGCTCTCCGTCGTTCCGATGAACAGAAGGTCGTCTCGGAACGGAATGAGCGCAGTGATCGGCTCGGGGGACTGTCCATTGCTCGCCGTGGTCCCCGCAATCGCCTGAGCGATCGAGAGAACCTCTGGTCCGAAGTCGAAGTTGAACGCGTCACCCACGGCGGACTGGTAGACCGTGAACGCCTCATCCCCTCGCGCGAGGACCAGTCGCCCACGGTACGCCGCCACGAGCTTGCACCGCGGCGGGAAGTCGCCACGTGCCGACTCCTCGAAGTCGCGAAGCGTCTGAAGGTTGTGGTCGTAGACGCGGTAACCAACCCCGTCCGCGATGATCGTGCGTCCGCTAAGCGTCGCTGTGCCGACCATGGGGCCCGGCAGAGCCCCAGCCTCCAGGATCGTCCACGCCTCTCCATCTAGACGCGCAACGTCGCCGTTCCTGCACACCGCGAGCGTCGCTACGTCCCGCGTCTCCTCCACGCCGTTATCGCGCAGACCAAGTACATCCACGCGCTGCGCCGAGACGATGTTGTCCCGTGCTGCGTACAGGAACTCCGGCCCGAAGTCGCCGCCGATCTCACGCGCGTCGAGTTGCCTTCCCGCTACGTCGATCGCAACCATCCTCGGGGCTGCATTCAGACTCCACACGAGAGACATGTCGATACCGTCGTAACGCCGCACCTGGTTCTGCGCTACGAGCCCCGTCGTCGGGGAGTAGTTGACGAACAGGCTCGAACCGGGACCAACGTGCAGCGGCGTGGGGCGCTCGAATGGGATGTCACTGCCAGCGGGAATGCCCGCTTCCCGCTCTACGATCCTCCCCTTGTCGCGCAGACGATTGATAATCGTCCCGGTCGTCAGTGGATCCAGATCGTTCGTCGGATCGCCGTACGTGTAGACCTTCCGCCCGTCCACAGCGGCGCCAAGCCCAACGCCTGCACCGGAGTATGCGGCAACTGGACTGCCGTCCGCGTTGTACTTGACGATCAGCGGGTCGGGCGACCGGATCTTGCCCAGTACAGCGCCGTCAATAGAGGGGTCCCCGATCGCGCCTGGGAAGTTGCCGGGACCGTTGAACGGGTGTCCGCCATTCTCGGGTAGGAGCAAGTCGCCGCTCTCGTTCTTCAGCTCGTGCGCAATCCCGACCTTGTGGGCTAGGTACCCCTCGAACGTCTGGCGGTTCCCGATGTCTCCGATCGGCGTGTGCTGCCGTGAGATGATCTCGCTGAGGAAGAACTCGGCGCTCTCAAAGGACGCCGCGTAGAAGCGCGCGTGAATCGTGCGTAGCGTCCACTGCGTGTTCTCGCGCGCTCGATCCGCGTCCATCTCGATCTGGAGGTATCGGTACGCTTCGGGCGACCCGTCCTCATTGACCGCGAGATCGACTTTGTACTTTCGATCCTCTGTGAGCTCGAGCCTGTACCCCCGGCGCACCTCCGGATCAGGGAACCCGTCGCCGATGATGTTGCTCGACATCCGGAGCGTGATGTCGATGTCATCTGCCGTCCCCACGCGAAAGTTGAGGTACAGCGCATCGATAGACGGCACGAAGCTGGCCCCAAAGTCGCAGTTGACGGTGACGCGACTCCGCCGATTCTTCGTCTTCGTGTTCTCGTCCTGGTCGCGTACACGACTCTCCGCGAAACCGAAGATGTCAACGTCCCCGTCTAAGAGGAGGTTGATCGTGTTGTAGATCCCGCCGCCAATCGTCGTGCGTGGACCCGGCTCGATCCCGCTAGACAGCGGGTCCAGGCTGTGCTCGCCACCAGAGTTCGGGTTCGTGCTAGGCGTCGTGCCCAGGAACCGCTCCCCGTTGACATACATCGAGAGCACGTTCCCCGCGCCCTGATGCTCGATCGCCACAACCGCTGCGCCACTCACGGAGTCGATCGGGGCAGGGCCGACCGTCGCTAGCGATGTGTTGAGGTCGATGAACGTCAGTTCGTTCCCATCCACTCGCAACTGCCACGACCCCTCGGCCGTGTCGTAGTTGACCTGGGACATGATCTGCCGCACCTCACCCGTGGCGGCGATCTGGTCCTCGGTCAACTGGATCGCGAACATGACCATCCACGCATCCGACGATCCGGGGAAGACCGCCAGTTGTTTCGTCGTGTCGTCTACATCCTCATTCGGCCCCGAGTGCATCATCGCGAACTCAGAAAACGCGATTCCGCCGAAGCCGCCGAAGGCCGACTGGTCAAAGGACGGGGACGTGAAGAGACCCTCCGCGTCGCGTGCCATGATCGTTCGATCAGGCTCGTCTTCATCGACGGCCGGGAAGTCCGTCGGGTCCTTGCGCTTGTCGCGCAGGAGCGTGATCGCATCGCCGTCGATCGGCGTGTCGCCCTCCTCGCCTAGCGACGTGGCATCAACCCAAAAGAGGCCGTTGAACTCCCATGACTCAAGCTCTGGCGGCGTGAAACCCACGCTGCGCTGCGTAAACGCGATCCCGTCCCTAGTGCCACGATCGGGGTTCTCCGGCGCAGAGATGAATGCGGCGCCGTTGTCGCTGATCGCGATGTCGAAGATCGGTCGCGGCGCGATGTCCTGGCGCGTCCCGATCGCACCAGAGAGCAGAGGGTTCGAAAGGCGCCCAACGGCCGCAGGGAGTCGCCCAAGCTCCTCATCAATCCTCCGGGGGTCTTCTGCCCACCAGAGGAATTGCAGCCTGAACGTGAACGTGGAGATCCGCTCGGGAATCACCGCGGTCCACGCCTTCTCCCACTGCCCCTCCTCCTTCTTGATCCAGCGAACGATGCGACCTGCACCCTTCTCGCCGGACTCGTCATCCGTCAACGGCTCGTCCCGAGTGTGCGCCGTGTAGACCGCGCCATCCTCGCCAGCGTAAACACGTGGAACGACAGTGAAGTCGATGGGTGCTTCCGACGGGATGCGGTCCACCTCGCGACCCTTGCGGTTCACGATCGCCACTGCCCCGTTGCGCAGTAGGTAGTACCCCTGGCGGTCGATGCCGGTCGAGACGTCGAGCGCGAAGTCGTCTAGGTCCGTCGTCCAATCAATCTGGACCTGTGCGGGCTGCGTGTTCTCTGTCGCTTCGATCGCCAGGGAAATGAGTTCGCGCGCTGGCACGAGCTTTGACGCCGCGAAGAACCGACGCGCGTACGACGTCAGCGGCTCCCCCATACTCGTCAGCCCTGCGCGTTGAGCCGCCCAAACTAGGCGTCCGGTGCGAGGGTCGATCGCGCGCACGTTGCGCGACTCCCGAGCGGTGCCGACCGGTTGATCCCCCGGCGCCCGGCTTTCGACGAGGCCGCCCGTGATAGGTGCTAGCGGACGACCATTCACAGAGCGTCAAGCTCCCGCCGAATGGTGTCGGGCGTCCAGACCGTAGAGCCGAAGCGTTGACTGGCACGGTGACGGTTGTAGTAAGCGCCCGCGCCGCCCGGAGCGGGGATAATGCGGCCCGCAGCTTCGCCGTCGATCGACATAGCCTTGCGGAACACGTTGGAGCGCATGAGCGTATCCAGCGCCCCAAGGCCGTACTGGTCGGGGAACTCGCGATGGTTCGCATACATGCGAAGCCAATGCAGAAACGCCGTGGAGAGTGGCCCGGGGATGTCCGCCACGTCCTCCATTTCGTCGAGCGGTAGCCAGCCTGCGTGGAAGCGGATGACGAATCGCTCCGCAAACTCAATCGGGAAAAGTTCGAGGTACAGCCGCGGACGTTCGTCGCCCTCCTTCGTATCCCAGCGCACCGTCCCAATGGGGTCCTGGAGGTACTGCGAGCGTGCGAGGAACTGCTGACGTTCTCCCTCGAACGCAGCGAAGTCGATAATCGGAACCTCGCAGTAGTGACTGTCTGGGCGGTAGACCGCCTCTACGCTGCGCACGCCGAGGCCGAGCCTGTACGACTCGACCCCGACTTCGATGTTGAGGTCCTGCGAACGATCCCGCAGATACCTCCACTCGTGTGCGTTGACCCACGCCTCCCCCGCCTCGTTCACGAGGGCCTCGGAAGTGGACCGCGCGGGACCACGGCCGAGTTCCTCCTGAACGGTTTCCTTCAGGGAAGCGAGGGTCAGCTTCACGAGGCGGAGCCGAACCCGTAGGTCCCGGACACGTACACGAGCGCAGACGCCACGACAGGCGAGCCCGTTGAGTTGACGACCTTCGTCGCCAGTACCGCGATGCACTTCGTAGTGCCGTCCGCCAGCTCGAGGTTGGCGTCGGCGAAGTCCACCATGAGCGGCGTCCACGCGTCCAGCGTAGTGCTGGCCGCTACCTGCACGTTCGCCTCGACCAGCTCGTTACCGACCGCAATGAAGCCCTCTTCGCCCGCGATGTGCGGGTCGGACTTCACGATGCCGAAGATGCCGTAGTCACCGTAGACAGTGGCGTCCCCCGCGATCGGAATCTGGCAACGCGTCACGGGGCTGTTCACACCGATAGCAATGCCCGCGTCGAGAAGGTCGTCCGAGTCGTCGAACCCTGCAATGACCACCGAACCCTTGGGGGCATCGGTGCTTCCGAGTAGCTTCACTTTCCGGCCAGCCGAAGACTGGACGACGGGTGCGCCGCTAGGGATGTTGAAGTCGTAATTGCTCTCTAGCATCAGACCAGCTCCGAGTAGCCCGTGATCGTGGCGGACGGGTGAAGGATTCCGTTGGTCATGAAACTCTCGAAGTGGAGTTGCATGATCGACTTACCGAGGCGACGGCGAATGTCTTCGTTGACCGGCTCCATGGACTTCCAAGGGCCTTGCTCCCACGCGCGGTCGCGATGGAACCAGAGGTTCACCGTTTCGGGATCCATGAAGTAGAAGACAGGGCCCGGGTTGCCGTTCGGGTCGAACTCCGTCACGGGCGTTTCGTCCACCGCGCCAAGAGCGTTGCCGCCGGTCGTGATGTCCGGGTACACCGCTGCATTACGGAGGCTGTGGCACGACATCAGCGCGATGTCGCCGTACGCGGCATCGGTCTGCTTCGCGTTCCCAATCGGCGCGATGGTGGCGAAGAGTTCGCCATGCGCGCGGTTGGTTCGCTTGAAGTACTGGAGCGCCTCCGGTGAGCACAGACCCACCTTCGGTGACACCATGCGTTCCGCGCCGAACTCGCCCGCGAGCGGGACGTTCTCCCACCCGATCGTGTCGAGCAAGAAGTCCATCCGGTCGAGGATGTGGCCGTCCGTCGTGGCGTTGTTCGCGCCCTGCGTGTACGTGACCTTCGTGGGCGCAAGCTGCGACCCGCTGTAGATGTCCTGTCGCGCGAACCGCGTGTCTGAGGGATCAAGGCCCTGCTGATCTGTCATGCCGGGGAACAAGCCCTCAGCGGCGACGCCGTGAGTCGTGTCCCAGATATTCATGCCCGTGAAGATGGACTTCAGCGGGTACTGGCCCTGAGCGTTGCCCGAGAACATCTCTGCCGACGGAGCGGCGAAGAGGTCACGTTCAAGGTCAAGGAGCGGTTTAAGGACAAAGTCCTCCTCCGTCTTCCGAAGCACCGAGTACAGCTTCTGACTGTTTTCGGGGCTCAGGATGCTGTCTGACTGGAGGTTGATCTCGTGCCACGAGATCTGTTTCGCCCACTCGTACTCGGTGAGCTTGCTCTCCATGAAGGCGATCCGACCGCCCTCACTCGTCCGGTGTGGCGCCGCCGGAACCTTCGGACCGAACGCTGCGTCCGTGATCTCGTAGTTGTACGGCGTGCTGATTGTGTCGGACGCAGTCAGGCGCTCCTGTTGATTGCCTGATTGCAAGAACATGGCCAGACCGTTGAGGGTCTTCGGTCTTGCCAAGTTGAGGGGGATAACCGCCCCTCGGGGGTACGCTTTGCCCTGAGCGGCGTCCGAGAATCGGCTCGCCACCCGCGCAAAGACATCCATCGCTCCGTTCATTTCGGGTCGTTCCTTGAGTGGTGCGACCCGTCAGCTCGACGAACTACCTCTTGCGGATGTCCACCGTGTGCGCTTTCTGAAGGCGCACCTCGGCGTCATATGCCTTGTCGCGCGCGGCGGGGTTGTTGCGGTGCTCGCGCTCGATACTAAGCATGCGTTCCACGGCGTCCTTCCCCGTCAACGGCTGCGAACCGACCGGCTGGGGCGTTGCTCCCGGCGTAGGCGTCTGCGGCGTTGGGGTCGCGGTCGTCGATTGCCGAGAAGGAGGCGCCTCGCCGAACTGCATGCGCGCTGCTGCTTCGAGCGACGCCGCATGGTTCCCGCGAATACCGTCCGGGCCGTGCATCTTCAGCGCGAGCGCCGATTGGATGAGGCTCTGGTCGGGGTTCAACCGTCCATCCCGTACGAGCCCAGGGAACCGCCCCGTGAGCCCGTCCGCGGCTGCTCGCCATTGCTCGCGATCCTGCCGCGCTGCGATGTCGTGTGCAGTTGCCGTCGCAATCCGCTTCGCCTCCGCCGCGTCGGCTTGAACACTCGCGTAGAGGTCAGCCACAGCTTTCGCGGTTGCCTCTCCTGCCTCGGCTTCAACCGCTCGCAGAACCTCAGACGCGTCGAATCGCGGAGCCTCGTATCCCGTGGGAGCGGAGACCGGATCGACGGACTGACCCGCCGGGGCAGATTGTAGCCGGTCACGTTGCTGCTGAAGGAATTCCTGCGCCTCTTTTCGCGGCGTATTCCTTGCCAAAGCTCGCGCGAGTCCGGGCGCTAAACCCAGTTCCTTCGCTTGTTGCTCGATGGACTCCGACTCGGCCATTGCCGCGGTACGGAATTCTCCCGGTGCTTCATTGCGCGTCAGAGCGTCGAAGCCGTCTTCAGTGAAGGGATCCTCGACTTGCTGCGTCGCCTCAGGGGCGGCCGGGGCTGCCTCCGGAGCGACTTCGGGCGCCTGTTCGCTCTGTGGCGCGCCTTGCTCGAGCACGGGCTCCGGCTTAGGCGAAACCGTCACATCGACGCCCGCGTCCTTCAGCGTCTCACCGAAAGCCGTTTGCGGCTCTTCCGGCGCGGCGGCCCTCTCCGACGCCATTACATCGTCGAAGACTGCCCGCATCGGATCGCCGTTCGTCTCGTCACTCGTTTCCATCAGGGTCCCAGGCACGCTTGTACTTGTTGTTCGGGTTATCGTTGCTCGCAGACAGGTACTCGTCGATCTGTCTGCGGCCGGTGAACACGGCGCGTCCCCGCGCGTCGTAGTGTTTCGCGAGCGTTTGCCCGCTCTTCATCGCTTGCTCCCTGCGAGGGAGCGTGTAGCCGATGATCTGGTCGTAAGTCTTCACGCGCACCGATGGCGCGCTCACGACGCGCGTGTAGCGCACGCCGTCTTGCTCGAAGTCCGCTCCGAACGGCGGAATTTCCGCGCCCTCGTACAGGACCTCGGTTGTATCGCCCTGCTCGTCACGGGCGATGATCGTCGTGAGTCTCATGCTTCCATCCCCACTGGGGCCTGCCCGCCTCCGCCAGTCGCAAGCGCCGGTCCGGAGTCCTCGTACTGATTCGCCGTCGAGCTCGTAGTGGCCTGCGGTGAGCCCTGAGCGAGTTGGATCTGCGCCACTTCCATGGCCTTGTCGATATCAACAGCCATGTCCGCGTCTGTCATCCCCATGGATCGCCCGGTCTCGCGGATGCGGTCCACCCATCGGACATGCGGCTGGCGGACCATCACGTCACCGAAGAACGCAAGCGCCTGGTTCCACTGCATCTGGCGTGCGACCTGTGCGTCGCCGAAGGCTCCATCCGTGGAGTGCGGCACGACCGTGAGTTGCAAGCTATGCCAGTCGAGGCCCTGGCCGTCGGGGGCGAAGTCGCCGCCGGAGAAGAGCATCGGCCGCATCTTCTGGTCTTCGACGATCGCCTCGACGTCGTCAGCGCGCAGAGCGCCGCTCTGCATCAAGGGCTTCAGTTGCGCCCGCAAGACCGAGGCTCGAGCACCCTCATCGAGACGCACGACGATGGACGAGTTGTGACCCGCCTCGAATGCCATCCGCTCGAACGCCTCTGCAACGAATCGGTTCCATCGGCCGAGTAGGTACTCAACCTTCGTGCGAGTCGCGTTCGCCGCAACCCCCACCGCTGTCGCTGTAGCGTTCGGGTCGGCGACGCCTAAGCCCGACGAATCGATCCCTAGCGCCAGCCCCGCGTTATAGCGAACGCGGTCGTACGTCGTGAACTCGACGGGTGTCGGCGCGGAGTTCTCGATCGACTGAATCGCCCCGCTGCCGTCCTGGAGGCCAGGGACCGATACCCATGCACCATTCGGGGCCTTCGCGAGTGTCTCCGCCGCCTCCTGCGACGTTGAGTCGTACGCGTACACGGTCTTGTGGTCGTCGATGCGGTCGTGCAGTGACGCCGATACCGCCTCCATCCTCGCCAGCGAATCCTCGTTCGCTGCTAACAGCGACAGGAAGTGAGAGTCCGCACCCGTCGTGTAGTTGCCCTCGAAGATGTGCAAACCATCCGGATGCCCGGTGAAGTAGTACGGCTTGCGAATCTCGAGCCCAGAGAGCTTCGACCCATCCCCCTGACCGAGTGTCTCTCCACCGATCGTGTAGATCACTCCCGGCTGATTCGGCTTAGGGTCCTGCCCCGGAATGCGGCCGTCCGGGACGTACACGACGTAGTAGCGGCAGTACGTGTTCTCCTCGCCCGCGAACTGCTCCTTCAGTCCCGGCCAGCTATCCACGGTCGAGCAGATCGCACACGCGTCCGGGATCCAGTCGTCCGGGTTCTCCTCGGCCCGCTGCTGTAATGTCGCGCGGTCCTCGGTCATCACGTGATACGTGAAACGTGCGCGGTCACGCGAGCCCATGCGCGTGTCCCAGCCTGCCTCGTTCGGTTTCAGGTGCTTGAACCGCGCCCACTGCGGGGGAAGCTGTGGTGACGGCGTAGCGTGACCACGCGGGCCCGGCTCGTCGTCCACCTCTCCGCCGACATCACGCTCTACACCTGGATGCAGCCGTGCCATCGCAACCTTCCGCTCTTCAGCGGTGAGGTCGCTCATGTTGGCGCTACCCGTTTCGACAATGCCCGCGCAGTACGGCTGAAAGAAGAAGTCCCACGCACACGGCTCGAGCGAACGGTGCATCTTCTGCGCGCGCGCCATTTGCGTAGTGCCGTTTGCCAGTCCGGCCGCGGCCACACTTTCCTTGTAGCCGCCGCTGGAAGCAAAGTGCCCAGCGGGCGACGACGTCACCATCGACGGGACGAAGATGGAGAAGACGCCGAATGCCAGGTTCTCCGGCGACGGTGCACGGTCCATCTCCTCCGCCATCGCGCCCATCGCGATGTCTTGGCGCGACTTGATCGCGTCGCGTCGCTTCTTGTGCTCCGCCTCGGAGGTACGGACGACGTCGCAGAGGTTCTCCGCGCTACAAATCAATGAGTTCATCCCACGTCCTTCCAGTAGTGCTCGCGCATCAACTCGTGGATGTTTTTCGTCTTCCGCGCATCAGGGACCTGCTTCGTCACGCCGCGGCCCCCGATTACGTGCACGCGGAAGTAGGTGCAAGCGTCGAGACCATCGTCCGCAACGCCTTGCTCGGCGCGGTCCACCGCTCGTCCGCGTCGGTCGCCCGTATCCCGCACCGTCGCGTAGACGAACTGCGGAATCTCCTCGACGAGCTTCTTCGGCTTGCCTGAGAGTTCGTAGTCCGGCTCGTGCGCGAGGGATTCGCGGCGAATGAAGATGCCCGGCTTTCCGTCGGGCTGATCGTGGTAGAGGTCCTGGAGGATCTCGATGTTCGTGCGCTGACGCGAACCTTGGCGCTTGCGGCAGAGCCGGGCAATCCGTGCCTTTGGGCCCGCCTTCTGCTCCAGTCGCTCGTTGAACACGTCATGTGCGCCGTTACCGGCACCATCGCAGACGATGAACTGAAGGTCGTACTTCTCCCAGAACTGCACGGCCCAATCAGCCCACCACGAGTGCGGTTTGCGTGAGTGGTAGACCTCCTCAATGAGGTACTGCCGCCCCTCCTCATCGAGCCCCCACACCTGAAGCGTGCCCGCGTGAGCGGAGCCCCAATCGAACGACGCGCCGAATCCTCGCAGCCACACCTCGCTACCGAGCACAGGATGACGCGGGCCTTCGATAACGATGCGGTAGCCCTTTCCCGGTACAGCCTCGACCTTCCCGTCGAACGTCTGCCGAGTGCTATCGAATGGGAGAATTTGGCCCGCGTTCGCCGTCCAAACCCCGTCGATGTATTTCGATCGACGCACGGGGTCGCGCATCGTGCGCTCTAGGCGAGACAGGTAGTCGGAACCCTCCTCGCGGAACTCACGCCTTTCTAGGTCGTAGTACCCGGGGTTGTCCTTCAGGGTCGTTTCGATTCGCGTCGAGATGCCCCGAATCGCCCGCTGGTTCGCCCAATGGTCCGGATACTCCGGGTTCACGTCCCCGATCATCATCCGCTTCGGGAACGGTGACCCACGGCGGGCGCGAAGGCGCGTGTGGAGTCCCTCGATCTGCTCCTCGATGAACTCCGTCATCTCCATTGGCCAGATGGCGTCGAACGCCTTCGACTTGAAGCGCGCCCACTGGTTCATCCCCAGGCACCAGAGCTTCGAACCGTTCGGGTAGCGGTAGATCGACCTTGATTGATGCGCCGGGATCTTGCCTGTGCCCCCGTGGAGCATCCATTCGTCCCACACATCCCCCGTCTCGAGCACCTCCTCTTCCCACATCTGCATGAACGAACCCGAGAGGTCAGCCTTTACCTGACGCATCACGAGAAGGTTGCAGCCCGGGTACTCCCGCAGCATGTAGCGGTACAGTGCACCGATCCCGATCGACTTACCTGTGCCGGTCGGCCCTTCGACTAGATACTCGTCGTCTAGCTCGTCGAAGCGCTCCTCGAAGAAGGGGCGCATGAGTCGTGTATAGAGCTGCCCCTGAAACTGTAGAGACGGCACCACCCCGCGCATTTTTGCGGCAATCGCAACCACTAGGGCCCAACCTCCGCGATATGCGTCCAGCCCCGCAAGTCGCCGTCGCACAGCTCGAGCTTGTACGTCAGTCGGTACGTGCCCTCCGACGTTCCACGCGGAAGCTCGTAGCCGTGCATGACGTTGTAGGAAATGTGCGGCGAGCGCGCGTCGTAGTGCACGAGCGCGCCTAGTACGTGCCCGTGGCACTCGACGGGGTCTTCGATGCTCTCCGGAACATACACACCCTCGCTCGCCTTGAGGCGCTCACGGGTCACCGTGAACCGCTCAACGTCTTCGAGCCGTAGCGAGCGGCCATCAGGCCCGGAGACATCAGCGAACGACCAAACGCGCTGCCCCGGCTGAGGACGGGTGAATACCTCCGTCGTGCTCCGCGAGACGCCATTCGGATGCCCTGCGAGCGCACGATTCCGCGCGACGTAGCCATGCACACGCTGCACGCCGTTCTCGAAGGACTGCTCGACCGCCGTGAAGACTGTCGGTTCATCATTCGCTACCGCGTTTAGCCAGACGATCAGGCGCTCGTCATGGCGTTGCGCGACGGTCTGTTTCGCGTGCACGGCAAGGGGCGCATCCGACACGAACGCGCCACCGCTGTAGTTCGTGATGGCGCAGTTCGACGCAACGAACGGTGTGCCCGCTTCAAGCTCGAAGCGCCATGTCCACACGGACGCGCCCGCACCACTGTTGCGGTCGTCATCGTCTCCCTGCTTGGGGAAGCCGGTCGCGAGGCGTGCGACGATCTGCGTACGCTCCGTGATCTGCTCGAGCGTGTCGGTGATCGCCGGGGCATCGTTGCCCTTGCCGAACACGAGAGCGTCGAATGCGTTCGTCGGGATGTCGCCCTGCGCGAGTTCCACGAGATGCGCGGCGCCCGCTGTCGTAAGTACGGCCGTCACGGGTCAAGTCTCCGTTGCAGTCGGCAGAGCGCCGGGTAGACGAACTGGTACTTGTTGTAGAGGACGATCCTCGACGTGTTTCCCGTCAGGAGCTCCTCCACGGAGTTGAGCGAGATAGGACTCGTGGCCCGAAAGAAGTGGTTGAAGCGGCCAGCGTCGTCGAGGTCATCAACACTCCACGTCGAGAAAAAGTTCTCGGCGAGGCTGTCGTCGTTCAATGCCTCCGCCGCCCACGCGTCCCACCAACCGCGCTCTACGCCGTGCAGGAAGAATCCGAACGAAACGTCCGGGTAGCTCACCAGGTACTCTTGGCCCCAATAGACGTCTCCGGCACGCATCTCCGCCTCTGTGGCAACGTCCGCAGGCTGCGGTATCGTGAAGTCGCCACGCGGCGTCTGGCCGAAGCCCAGAGCTGGTGTGTACGGGACCGTGAATCTCGGATCGCTCGTATGGACGCGCGCACCCTCCGCGTAGTTCGTCGGGTAACGCCACAGCCGATCGATCGTGGATTGACGCGGGTCAATCGGGTTGAACACCTTTCGCATCATCGTGCGAACTGCGTTCACCGCGTAGGTCATCTGAAACTCAAGACCGACTCCCGTCACTGGAGTCGCGGGGCTCGCGGAGTTCGGATCAGGGAACGCGCCGAATCGGGTTGCTAGATCGCCCGTGGGGCCGAAGTCGCTCTCACTGAAAGGATTAGGCACATAGTTCGGCCCAGTGTTCCTTCCGACGATCCCCGCGGGCGATGTGTACCACTCGACCAGGTCCCACATGTACCCGAGTTGATCGCCCTCTGTTGCATCGCCGCCCTTCCCCGTTGCAGGGCCGAAGCCTCGCAGCCCCAGACGCGTCTCTCGTGAAGCGATGCCGTAGAAACCGGCGATGATCGCCATCGGCCAGACGATCGTGCGCGGCCCACTCAACTCCGTGCGTCCGTTGCTTCCGTTGTTAGACGACGTGTTCCATATCTCGCCGGTCTGGTACGACTCCGCGCCCATGTTGGACCAGATGAACTCCAAGTTGAACCGCTGGCGTGCGGTCTTGTCGAAGTCGTCCTCGCAGAGCGCGGCCGGATAGATTCGCGTCAAGCTCGCCGCGACCTCCTCCCAGTCGCGGTAGGCGTTGTACGAGCGCGCTCCCCACCAGAGCTCGTTCCAGCCGCCGCGAACGAAGCTCACGTGCGACGCGTACTTGTTCTGATAGTCGAGCCTCTCGGCGCGTGACGTGTCCTCCACATCCGGGTTGTTCCAGGGTCGCGAGGTCGGTGCGTTCCTGCGACTCCGCCCATCGTTCGGAGGATTCGAGAGCTGCGAGTCCGTGATGTACGGCGGGTTGCACCAGTACGGGCGCATGAGGCCATCGCGGAAGTACCCAGCGTGCGACTGTTGCGGAACCCGGAAGCCAGAACCGAAGTCCTGAGCCGTGTCCCACCACCAGCCAGGCTCGCCCGTAGACAGGTCGCGAAGTGCCGTGTACTGCACCTGCCCCATCCGCTCATGGACGAACCACGCGCGCTGAAGGAAACTCGAAGTCGGGAGAATCCCAGAGGCGGGCCATAGCCCACTCGTGCCGCCCTGCCTTCCGTCACGACTACCCGCTGGATACCACCAGCCCTGACGCGGCTCGCGTAGGTTGTCGATACCCGGTGAACCGGACGTCCAGCGCCCCTCCATGTCCGCGAGGCTCTGATCGCCAATCAAGTTCACGAGCTCGTAGCCCGTAAGGGGGCCACCGCTCCCTTGATTGGTCAGGTCGCGATAGTCGAGCGTGTACTGACCTTCCGGTCCCTGAATCGGGTTCCGCGTTGAACCATCCGGGCCGATAGCGAAGAAACAGTTCTGATAGCGCAGATACATCTCCGCGCGGGCAGTTGCCTCCGCGGGGGCGGTATCGCGGACGAGCGCGAAGCGGAACCCCGTTCGATCGCCAGGACGGAACTGGTAGTCCTCTCCGCGATCATTGAGGAGAGAGAAGGTCGAACCGTCAACGTCACCTTCATCCGGGTGCGTCCACGGAAGCACCACGGTGAACTGGGATGCGGAGACGGTCAGCTCGATCATGTTGACCTCGCCATCCGTCCACTCAGACTCTGCATACGGGTCGTCCTCGAACCGCATCGCACCGTTGAGCCAGCGCCCCTCTACGATGAACACATCCGCATCTCCGGCGAAGCGAGTGACCGACACATCGATCACTCCGCACGCTTCACCGCTGGCAGAGGTTGTATTCGTGGGGCTAGCGCTAGGTCCCGCTCCGGTGTCGATCAGCCGAAGAAGGCGCGATATCTGCTCGAACAGCTCCGGTCCAGCCTGTGCGAAACGCGCGCTCGATGAGCCCGTCCAATCCTCACGCGTGATCTGTGTGCTGTCCCCATCCGTAGCGCATCGGAAGGTGGCGCCCGAGTTCGCATAGGCGGCCTCGAATCGCACCGTTGGGTAGGACGTGAAGTCCCCGGCGATCGTTGGGCTCACGCCGGTCGCATTCTCGTCCAGCTCGATCGTCGTCGCGTTCGACGTGTACGGTGTCGAGCCGTCCTCTGTGAATACTCCGTACGCGTATGCGCTGTAGAAGAGCTCGGAGTCAAACTGCGGGTGCCCACTCTTCTCCAGGGACACAACCTGCATCGACTGCCCATTGAGCTTGTACGCGGGCAATGTGCCCCCAAGCTGATTCGGGATATTGACCAGCCCCCCGACGATGCGCGTTCCACCGATCCCTGGTGTCGCCCGGAGGTTGATCTCCGTGACGCGCTCACGCGCGCTGATGGTGAGGGTGTTGGGCGCGTTGCCGGGCGTTCGATACGTATCCCCCGTGTCTACCGGGATCGTGTACGTGACCGTATCGCCAGGGTCCGTCTCCGCATCAATCTCCGAGGTCACCGTGAACGTCACAGACGACTTGTCCGGACCGAACTGTAGCTCGGGATTTGCGTTGAGCGAATCCGTGAAGTCGTTGCCGTCCGGGTCGGAAAAGACGCGTGTTATGGGGATGTCGGTTGCCACGCCGAACGTCGCTGGCTCCCCGACGCTGTTCACGATGCTCGCGCGGAACTCGCGAGTGTTTCCCTCGGTGATCTGCTCTTCGTTGAAGTCGAATGAGAGGATCGGAGCGCCTGCGTCCGCATCGTTGTCGATGATCGTGACATCGAACGATGTGGGAGATCCTGCGGTCGCATCACCGCTCAGTAGCTCGAGCGTGACCGTGAACTCCGCGTCTGTAGGGCGCGGAATGTTGTTGTCGATCGGGTTGACGGTGAACGATGCCCGCGATTCACCTTCGCCAATGATCACAGTCGGCTCGAACTCTCCATTGTTGAAGTCGTAGTCCGTACCGTTCACGGCTAGCGAATCGCCACCGATGGACGAACCCACGACCGAGAACGTGATGTCCTCTGGCGCGTTCTGGTCGAGGACGATATCGACGCCGAATGAGCCCGCCCCTTCGTGCAGCGTGACGGGGGAGCCATCAACAGAGAGGCGGTAGACCGGCGTTCCGCCTGTCTGGTCGTCCGTGATGAGAACTGTCGCCGTGTCTGTAAGGAGATCCGGGCGCGTCTCTAGGACGACAGGTCCATCTGAAGGGTCGATCAGGATCTCGCCCGTCGGATCTAGGATCAGCTCGACCGTCGTCGTTCCTCCCTGAGCGGCGGCGGGCGTCGTGTCTACAACGACCCGTGCGGTCGTATCCCCCGGTGCGAACTCGATCAGTAGTGGATCGACGTCGTAGTCATCCTCTAACGCTGTCGTCCCCGGTCCGATCGTGATCGGAAGGCGTGAGGGGATCCCCAGCGGGCGCGAGAGTTCGGCAATCAGTAGTGCCGAGTTACCCTCGTTCGTGCCAGCACTGAGTGAGACCCAGCGGCAGTAGATGTCAAGCGGAGGGGATGCACCTACTAGTAACGGTTGGACATCACCGGGCCCACCCGACGGGTCATCGGGCACGAAGTCTTCCTCCTCGTACACAAAGGCGCGGCGCGTGACACCCTCAACGATGAACGCCCGATCGACCACGTTATGCGGCCCCCGCCGCCGAGTCGTCCACGGTTACACGGATGCGCCCGTACGGCTCTCGTCCACCGGATAGATCCGTGATGCTGAGGAAGATCGTGAAGGCGCGATGCGCACCCTCGTCGAAACAACGTTCAAGATCGGAGTTGAGGACCTTCAGTCGGAACTTAGTCCCCTGCGACTCGGTGCCGAGCTCGATCAATCTGACGGTGGTCAGGATGGGCGCATCTGTGCCTTCCACGCGCCCCTGCGCGAAGATCGAGACACCCACAGGGAGGACGTCGCCATCCCCCAGGACTGGAGTGCTACAAGAGGTGGATGAGACGTCGAGCCGTGTGCGGAGTGGTAGTTTGAAGTTGCCCCCGCGCACCGCCCGAGCCGTCGCATTATTGGCGCGCGATGCGTCGCCGTTCTTTTCAAGCGCACCCACCGTTCAGACCTCCATGAACCGGCGCGTCGCGCGGGTGTAGATGTAGCTCTTGCCGGGCGTGTGGATCGGCTGAACGACCGGCGTACCATCCGCCTCCCACACGCGAAGGTTCGCGCCGTTCGAGAGGCAGTTCGTGATCGTCACCGACTCCGGCGGGGTCATCCCGCGCGCGTAGGCGTCCCGACCGTTGATGTCGATGTTCGGGTTCAGGTGATCGGTCGTCTCCACAACCGAGCCGCGGAACTCAACGTGCTTCGCGTCGCGCACTCCGCCGATCAGATGCCGCCCCTGCGTCAGGTGGATCAAGTGATCGACCATCGTGAAGCGCTCGAGCGTGTGCACGTCGCGGCCTAGCACGACGAAGTTGCTTGCCATGAACGCTCCACACGTGCGGACGGCACCCTTCGATGCCGGGTACGTGCCTGGATCGCGGTAGTCGTTCGTACCTTGCGGGCGCTCAACGTCCCACTCGGAGACGATGACGTTGTCGTCCATGTAGATCGTGCTCGGGTACTCGTGCGAGCCCGAGTCGAAGTAGCTGAACGAGTACGACCCGCGCGTAGCGTCCATCTCGCAGTCAATCACCACGTTCCCGCGTGCGATGTGCTCGGGCCGCTCGGTGTATTCGAGGTTCTGCGCCGGGTATCCCTTGGCCGGGAGCGGGCGGTACGCGAAGTAGCACCCACCCTTGCCGCCGAGGCCGCTTGCGAACTTGCCCTCCACGAGCGTTGATCCGTGGATGCAGTCGTAGTGGTCGTGCTCCATCGGAGACACCCGACCGCGTTCCGTCATGCGGCCGATCACGACCGTGTTGCGGATCACCGACTCGCTCAGGTTGTACTTCCGCGAGAGCCACTTCAGCCCGTCGTGACCTTCTGTGATCCAGAGGTTCTCCAGGTACGACTTGACGTTGGGGTGATCAGCGTTCGCCTTAGCGCCGTTAGAGATCGCCTTCTGCGTGTACGTCGGCAGCTCGAACGCGATGTCCCGAAGGTCGATGTCGGAGCCACTCGGGACTGCGATGTAGCCGCTCGTCTGCGTCGGACGCTCCTGGTCCACCCAGCCCGGAGGCCGCGCGTTCTTCTTCTCCGCAGCCGACTTGCCGAACCACGCGAACGTCCACGGCTCATCTCCGCCGGGATCAGGGCGTGGCCGCGGGTCGGGATCGGGCTCCGGGTCCGGCTGGGGGTCCGGCTCCGGATCGACAGGCACTTTCCCGCCCGCGGCTGCACGCCAGCGATCTACTTCCGTCTGTAGCGCAGCATTGGCCGCCTGTAGCGTCCCGAGCCGCGCCGTCGTGTCTTCCAATTCCGCGGACAGGCGATCGACGCGAGCTTCGTACTCGCGGACCTGTAGCTGGAGCGCAGTGACCTGATCCTGCTGGCGCTGCACGGTCTGGGCGTAGCCGTCTCGCGCCGTCGTCATTGCGAGGAGGTCCACCCCTGTCGCTGCGATGTCGAGACGAGCCGCTTTCAGCTCTGCCTCCATCTTCTCCGCGTACGCCTGCCATCGTTGCGCCGCTACCGTCGGATCGTTTGTCATGCTCATGTTGCGCTGAATCCCGTCGGTCAGGTCTGCACGTACGCCTGGATCCGATCGGCGTCGCCGTCGTCGTACCAAGTCGTGTAGATCGTCGAGGCATCGACGTAGATGCGTGCGTTCGCGTCCACGACCGCAATGTCTCGGTAGCTGCCCTGCGCAATGCAGTCCACACAGGACATCACCGCGTCGTCGTTCACGAAGATCCCGGCGTGGTTGTTCGCCAAGATGTCGTCCGCTGCGGCCGGGCCCACGATGCAGCCAACGTTCCACGACTGCGCATCGTTGATATCTGCGATCTGTGGTCCTGTATTATGCGCGTACTCACCGTTGATGCGGAGTACACGCGCATCGTCGTGAGCACTCGAGCCGTTGCCCGTAGTGAGCTGAGAGCCTCGGTTCCAGAGACCACGGCAACGAAGCTCCGTCACTGTCGTTCCCGCGTCGCCTTCGTCGAAGTATTGGAAGCCGTCCGCGTCGTTGTTCAGCGCCTCGCAGTCCTCCAGTAGCGACGGCAACGCTCCCTCGATCTTGAAGCCTGCTGACCCGCAGTTCACGGCCCGAGTGCGGCGGATCACGATGACTCCATCCAGCGTGCCGGAGGTGTTTTTGAAGTCGAAACCGCCGCTTCCACCGATGAGTGTCATCCCGTCCACGAACCAGTCGATGACCTTCGTTCCCGTCGAGTCACCGAGCGCACGTGTGCCGCGCAGGCCGAGAATGCGCTCGTACTCGTCGCCGTTCCCGATCGTGGGAGCTACGCCGGTCGGGGTGTGCACATAGCAGATGCCCGTACCGCTCGTGGGCGGATCTGTGTAGTCGCAGAAGTACGTGCCGGGCTGATCGTCAACCTCGCCAATAGAGCCCACCTCGGCGTACTTCAGGAACCCACCGTTCCCGTCCCGATGGTTCAGGTCCACAACGCCGTTGAACTGGCCTGAGTCGGCCGCGAACTGCGGCTCGCGTTCATAGACGAACGTTCGACCGGACGTCTTCACCCAGTCCGCTTGCTTCCAGTGGCTCGTAGAGAGGATTACCTCACCCGGACGGTTCTGCCAGGCGAGGACCTTCAACGCGCTGATGGGCGAGGAGCCGAAAGCGCCCGCCGCGTCCTCGTCATCCACGGCCTTCGTGATCCCTTCGGGGTAGCCGTAATGCCCAGGCGCGATATAGAGCGTCCCGCAGTCGGCGTTATCCACGAGCGCGGCAAGGGGCGTTTTGTACGGAGTGTCGGGGTCCGATCCGTCACCCGTCGCGTCGTCGCCATTGACGATGTCGCAGTAATAAGTGCCCGCCGCGACGGTCGGCTGATTCAGGAGCGCGCTCGTCGTGCACGCATACCCCATGGCGGTTTTCCGTGGCAGCCCGAGGAACGACGCGGTGACCTCTGTGGGCTGCGTCAGCGTCCAGTCACCGCCGAGGAGTTGGTTCGGCCTAATCGTCCGATCCGCGACGTCCTCCGCAGTGAGGCCCACCCACGTCGGCGCAGCCCAGTCACCGCCGGAGCGAGTGAGCGCCGCGGCGTAGCGGTGCGGCTTCGTGCCGAGCCCGTCGAGGTCGAACGCTGCCGTGGCGATCACCCAACCAGTCGTGGATGTCGCGTAGAAGATTGTGAACTGCCACGTCCGCGCCTCGGTGAGCGACGGCACTGGCATCGTTGAGCCGTTCGCGTTCGCTGCTGTGTACGTGACCTGGTAGTGGCCCGAGGCGATCGACCCGAGCCAGTCTGCATCGTTCGCGAGCGTGATCAGCGTGCGATTCGCGTCTGCGCCGGTCATCGTCTCCACGGGGGCGAGCTGCGACCAATCGGAGCGCCCGCCTCCCGACAGATCGGTTGCCACCCAACGGTATGCCTCGCCGCCAACCTCGGCGGTGAGCGTGTAGGTGAGGAGATCGCCTTCGTTGAACGCACTGCCAGTGACGTCACCCGATCGCCGCACGTCCACTTCGTAGAGCGTGTTCCCCTGCGGGTACTGCGCGACGTTCGTTCCGCCCGCTGGCATGAAAGTAGTGCCCACGGTGCCGTCAGTGAGCCCGTCGAGGTCCACGTCCTGCCCGAGGTCGCGGCTTGCGCGGTTGGCGCTGTCTGAGTCGTGGCGGAGTTTCTCGCCCGCGATTGCCGCATTAGCCTTCGCGTGAGTCTTCTCGAGCCCCTCTTTGACCGTGTCACCCGATGCGAGATCGCCAGTCGTGCCCGCCAGCGTCCCGATAGTCGTCCCGTCCTCCGGGATGCCGACGCCATTTAGGAGCGCCTGCGACTTCGCAGCGTTCGTATCTAGCTTGGTTTCAACTGCGGGGAGGTTGTCCGCAGCGTCGAACGTCTCGAATGCCATCTCAGGACGCGACCAACGTCGCTAGCGTGATGTCGGATCGCGCGAGCGTGATGTCGGCGCGTCCAAGATTGACGAGGCTAACGCCAGGCTCACCACCGAGCCCGAGCGTGGATGCAAACGTGAGCGTGCGACAGTCGGGGTCGTGCCCGAACGCGGACGCGTCTCCCGTATCGCGGTCTTCGAGCGGCTCTGCGTACCGCACCACGCCCTCGCAGACGCGGCAGATACCGTTCAGGGCGCGTTCATCGCCAAGGTCGTCGACGAAGGATCGCCAGAAGACATCCGCACGCAGCGCGTTGCCAGGCGGCGTCGGGAGGTCCGGGAGTCCGAGCCCCGTCGCGTAGTCGAAGCTGTAGCAATCGGCGTCGTGCCCGAAGCCGGACGAACTCTGTAGTGCTGCCGGGGAAGACTTCCGCACAGGCTCGTGGCACGTACGGCATCGTCGCACCTCGGCGTTGCGGGACGTACCGGGACGTTCGCGAATCCACGCGCTCCAGAAGACGTCGGCGTTACTCGCCATCGTTCTCCTCCCGTGCCCGCATCTGCTCCGCCACGTACGCGCCAGCCTCTTCGGGTGACATCGTCGCTTCGGTGTAGATGGGCCGCGCGCCGCCTTCCATGAGGACGTCCATCAGACGTTCACCCTTCTGTGCGTTGTGAGCTCGAAGGGCAAGGTCGATCGTCTTGCGCATCGCGTCCGCCTGGTCTGCGGTGATCGCTCCAGACATCTCTGCCTCAGCCACGAGCATGACGCCTTCCAAGCACCCCTCAACGCTCTCCAGAAGCTCTCGGTCGAGCTTGCAGAGGATCGGGAGGGGCATCGTTCCGTTGCGCCCGAGGCGCAGCCGCGCCCAGAGCGAGTACAGCGCGGCGTCGGGCTTTCGTCCGATCTGGTTTCCGTCCCGGTCGAACACGGGTTGCCCTGCGAGGACGTCCGTTTCGAGCTGCTTCCAGACCCGCATGAGGTCGAAGCCGTCGGCGAGCTTCTCTTCAGCCCATGCACGCCAGCCCGGACCTGAAATAGCGGCTTCGGAACCCACACGTTAGGCGCCCCCCGATGCAGCGCGGTCGTGCCAGTAGCTCGGTTGTCGCTCGGAGGGAGGCAACGCTTCATAGAGGTCGCGCCCGAACTCACTGGAGCGCCTTCGAAGCACGTCCCAGAATCCGTGCCCGTTGGTGTAGTACCACTTGACGCCCACGCTCGGCGTGCTGCCGAAGTCCACCCCGTACGCCCGAGGACGTGATCGCTCGCCTCGGCAAGCTCCGGTGCAGAAGCATCCGCCCCCGTTCGCCGCTGGGCAGCCCGCCAGGCGCTCCGCTTCCGCGGGAGTGCGTTCATCTAGATCGACGCCCTCGCGCCGTGCCCGCACGCATCCTTCACACATGCAGCCGTTGGGGTGAGTGATGCCCGCCTCCATCAGTTGCTCGCCACTCCATCCGGCGGCAGCGCGATCCCGTAGCTCGCCGCGGTAGGCATCACGCCCATGCGTCGATCAATCGCGGCTTCGAGACGCGCGTCCTCTTCTCGCGCCGCAGCGCGTGCAACGGGGCTCTGGACTTGCTTCCCGCTGCGCATGTACGCCGGGGCGATGTCCTGCATCTCGCGCGACTCATCTCGACGCCGCTCGAGTTCAGTGAGCCGTGCATCCAACTCGCTCTTGCCCGACTTCCGTGCGAGCGCATACGTACCGGCTGCTACGACGAGAGCGCCGAGCCCCTCAATGAGTCCAAGCCAATCCCCGCGCGCCGCATCACCAACGCCGTCGATCGCTGCATCCGTGAGCGCGTCTCGCCGTACCGCTGCGATGCGCTTCCGGAGAGCTTCCGCCTCGGCCTCTGCCTCGCGTGCGTCCGCGATGAGCGCCGCACGACCTGGCGTCCCGTCCGGGAGGAGCAGGACGTCCTCGATGACCTGTTCGGCCCGCTGCTCGCGCTCAACTGCTTGCGCGTAATCTCGCTCGACCGCTTCGCACCCACTGAGTGCAAGCGGTGCAGCGAGCGCCGCTATGATCAATACTCGTCGCAAGGGGCTTCGTCCTCCGTCCGTCGCAAGCCCCGCCGCTGACGCGAAGCGGGGTGTACGGGTGGAGGTTGGCTCCTAGCGCAAGATATTTCTCGTAAAAAATGTCACTGCGCGCTGTCCCGTACTTTCCCGCTCTCCCCCTCTTCGCGGGCTTTCTTGCGCTTCAACGCATCACGGATAGTGTCGCTATGGACCTTGGCGTCATAGCGCCAGAGGGCTTCGACTTTACGTAGGGCTCGGAGGCACTTGTGCCGCTGCCAATCCTTGTCGCCGATGGGTGCGTCGAAGTCCGTCATACCGAAGCCGACGGCGAGGATCTCAAGGAAGAGACCTTCACGGTTACGGCACGGACCTTCGCGGGGTTTGATCTCACTCATCGCCCCGCCCCCCCCTCGAACGACACGCCGCACGCGACTCCGTTCATGTAGATCGTTCGTGAGGACGATCCGTCCTCGTGCGCGACCATCGGGCCGTGATGGAGGCTGGTCGGTGACGCCCGTAGATGGTCCGACAGCGCCTTGATCGCTTCATCGGGAATCTCACTCACCTCCTCGATGAACACCCATTCGTCGTCATTCCTCATCGAAGTTCTCCAGCAGCAACTCCAGCGCGCACACAGCCGCTTGTCCGCGTTCATTGATCCACGACCCGTATATGACCGATCCGTGGTCTACCCAACCGTGGTCTTCGATCCAGTGGAAGGACAGCTCTAAAAGCGGGTCGAATTCACCTAATCCGCCTACTGCCCTCCACTCATCAGACAGGTCGAACCATGTCTCTTCGCCGACCTGTGCCGACTTGAGGATTCGGAGTAGAAGCCGCGCAACCCCCTCCGGATTCCCGCACCCGCAGAGACCGAGGATGCCGCACACATCGAAGCGCACGAGCGGGTCGGCGCAATCCGGGTTGAGATCGTGCTCGGGCCATACCTTTCGAAGGACGTTCACCCGCCGTTCCCTTTCGTCGTCATTCACGCCGCACCTCTCTGCGCCAAGAGGCGCCGTCCGTACTCTGCGATCGCTAGAGCGTCAGTCATCCCGTCGTGATAGCCCTGCGACCCCTTGCCTGACTCTGGGCGGATCTTCGCGTTGGGGAACGTACGCGCACACCATGCGGCGACGCCGTCTTTGATCTTCTTGCGATGCCGTCGGTCCTGAGCGGCTTGCGCCTTTGAATCCTCGAGCTTCTTGGGCTTCGTGATCGCGAGCCCGAGTTCGCGCTGCCAGTCCTTCGGCTGCACGATCTCGATCGGGACGGAGCGGAGCATCAACGCCCCCTCGATGCGACCGAAGTTTCGCTGTGTCGTTGAGACAGCCGCTGCCAGCTCACGTGGTCGCATCTGCGGCTCTTCGAGAACGGCGAGGCTGAGCGATCCCCCTTCGTCGATCCAGCGTGCGATCTCGCGGATATCCACGACCTTGCCGATCATGGGCATTGGACGGATTGATACATGTCCGTGCGCGTCGGTGAGCGCTAGGCCGCCGTCTGTTCCGGGGTCTACTCCGAGGACGATCACGGTTGATCCTCCAACGCTCGCTCAGCGCCTGAGAGATCACTAATCGCCGGGCCTACCTGCGTATCGCACCTCATACAGAGCCATCGCCTGAAGCCGTCAGCGGAAGTGTGCGGCCTTAGATCGACATGCGGGCAAGGAGACTCCCCGCGATCACGCTCGAGTAACACACGGAGCCTGTGGATCTCCTCTGGTTCAATCTCCTCTGGTTCAATCTCCATCGCTCACCTCCGCACCGCGTGCGTCCTCGCCGCGATCCAGACGGTCGATCATCGCGCGATGGCATCTGATGTGATGCTCTTGCCACGTGTGGCTATCGACCCTCGGTGCAATCCGAATCGTCGTATCGAGCGCGTACGACAACTCTCCCCGCGTCACGACCTCTTCAGCGACCCCGTTGCGCGGAACGGTGAGTGATCCGTTCCTACCGTCCCACTTCTCCACGGTGCGGTAGTTCGCTGTGACGCCGATGCGTTGAGTGTTCGGCGCGTTGGTGGTGTCGCCGTAATGCTCGCTTCCCTCGGCGTACGTGCAGTTCGCTTCGTTGTGTACGCCACCTCCGGGCTGCGGACCCTCGTCGGGCTCCACAAGATCGAAGCACTCTGTCGGGAGGCAGTCGCGCTCGCACCTCCCTGCCACTATTCGCACGACGCGGACGCGGACGCTACCTACACAGTTGATCGTCCACGAATCACCCCCGCTCTTGAGCCGCACGACGTCGCCGACTTCGAATTCGTCGCTCATACCTTGCACGCCTCCCTCAGCGTCTGCGCCTTACGCATCTCATCGAGTTCGGGACGTTCGGACATCGCGCAGAGTTCGACGATGAAGTCGCGGAGGTCCTTCCTGGCGTAGGCGGCGGCGTTGGCAGCGCAGTAGGCGTGGGCGGCGGCTCGCGCAGTCTTGCGATCAACCACCGCGTCTAGCTCCTCTAGTTGCACCGCGTCACTCTCACGCCCCGCTCTACGCAGTGCCCTTGGCGCCCATACCCGACAGGCTTGATCCGCGCACCGGAATGCCCGGCGGCGTGATAGCCCCTCACCTTCGTTCGTCCCGAGTGGATCGAACAAGTATGGGCCGATGAGGGCCTCGCGCTCCGCGTCGCTCCTGCATGCGTCGTTCAGCCTGATCGCGAGGGCTCGGATAACGGGGTCAACGCATTCAGGTTGGTCGCTCCATGCCTTCGGATCGCATCCGGATTGGTAGTACTGGATCACAGACATCCAGCACGCGCCGGTGGTCGGGGAGCCTTCGCCTTGAACGAGCTTCACGCTGCACCCCCACTGACAGTCAACGCCGCACGCACGGCCGCGTCCTTCGCTTCGAGGAGCTTGCGCAGTGCCACGGTCGTCTCTGCTGATTGAGGCGCTCGATCTGCGCAGTCGTGCGCGAGCTCACCGAATGGCGCGCTGATCTGCTGAAGGCGATCGGGTAGATGCTCGTAGGCGAAGAAGCTGAGGACGTGGGCGATGGCGGGGTGGTGTTTGCGTTCGCTCTGCATGGGTTTGGGTTGTGGTTAGAAAGCGCGGCGCGGTCCGCCACCTCGGGTGAGTTCAAGTTCGGGTTGGCAGGAGGGCGCGGTGATGTCGCGCACGATGCTCGGCGCCCACTTGGTCGGCTTGATCGCGAACCCGTAGCGGCGCACCTTCTCGGGCGTCTCAACGCCGATGTTGTGCTGGCGCTTGAACCATTGGCGCCACTCCTCGTAGCGCTCCGGCTCTTCGATCTCCCACTCCTTGCGCTCTTCGTCGCGCTTGGCTTCGCGCTTCACGAAAGAGGCGGAGCGAACGGCCTGCACGGCGGCTAGGAGCTGCGCCACGCTAGGGAACCGATCGAGTGTGTCGAGCACGTAGTCCGCGGCGGCCTCTAGCTCCTTGGGCTTCACACGCGACTCACGGAGCCTCGCAACCCAGACGTGGACCATCGCGTCCTTCGGCTCGTTGCGGCCGTAGCCGTTCGCGAGCTTCTCGAGCTGGCCATTC
>Ga0316204_10001817_pt1 | contig 53895 bp, 55 predicted proteins | sample 6monrhotite_MG_2_FD_205661 | JGI IMG/M metagenome (GOLD analysis project Ga0316204, IMG submission 205661) | Microbial mat bacterial communities from mineral coupon in-situ incubated in ocean water Damariscotta River, Maine, United States -... | ecosystem: Environmental > Aquatic > Marine >... | reverse complement strand
GGAACTCTGAGCATTACCTCAACATATGGTCTATGCCCTGGCTGCCTGAAAACACCCTTTTAGGCGTAGCCCGCTTCCCCGAAAGCGACCTCCCCGGTTTGCCAGATGAAAGTCAGGAAGGCTGGAACTTACCTGGCATTGGAGAAGTGGATGGCGTGGTGGTCAATGCGCATCACTTTGGTAAAACAGATGCAACTGGCCCCTACCACCTGGGCCGCACACTCACGCATGAATTGGGTCACTTCCTTGGGCTCTTTCACGTTTGGGGACCCAATGACCTGGATGCGGATGGCTGTGACCTGGACGATTTCTGTACCGACACCCCTCCGACCCGCGCCAGAGTTTCAGGCTGCCCTACTGACCTTCTGGCCTGTGATGGCCGACCCGCCATGGTAGAAAATTACATGGACTATGCTGATGATGCTTGCATGAACATCTTCACACAAGATCAAATCAGGCGAATGCGAACCGTTTTAGAAAACAGCCCAAGAAGAAAGTCATTAATCAATTCTCCTGCTACTGGTCCTATATTAGACTTACCCGATGAGCTGTTTGGTACTGTGAACATTTACCCCAATCCGGTAAGTGACAGGTTGATTATTTCCATCAACAATCACAGGCAAAATACTGTTCGAATTCAGCTGCATGACATGCGTGGACGGGTGATCCTTGATCGAGAGGTCTCGTACTTTGGTGAGGAAATAGAAGTGCTAATCCCACCTATTACAGAAAGAATACTAATACTCACAGTCATATCAGGCGAGTTCAGCTATAGGCAAAAGTTGTTGATGAAATAGCACCGCTACTTTTGTTGAAAAAGCATTATTTTGGTCTCTGATCGAATGATGTCGTTGCTATGAAAAGAGTGTTGTTAATCAGCCTAATTGGTTTTCTGTGCCTGGGACTCTCTGCCCAGGAAAAGACCATCAAAAAATCCAAGGAATACAAAAGACAATGGGCCAAAGAGGATTACCATGTTTTGAAAAGAGACAAAAGCGTAAAACACGGTCTGTATATACTGAGTAGATTAGATGGTGTACCTAAAGCAAAGGGGCTTTATGAGCAAGGAGAAAAATCGGGTATATGGACCTATTTTACTTATGAGGGAGAAATTGAACAGCAGTACGATTTTTCTAACAAGACGCTGATTTATCATAACCGCGACAGTGAAAAAACTGAAAAGCATTACCGGCTATTTGCTGGCCAGTACATAGACTTCACCCCTGACCGTCCTGCAATATTTATTGGAGGAAACGCCACCAAGTTCTTTTCAACCAGCAGCAGGCTTGAGTATCCATTAAATGCCAGGCGTATGGGAATTCAAGGAACTGTGCTGATAGAAGTGGTGGTCACTGCAGACGGTCGATTGATCCAGGAAAAAATCATTCAAAAAATTGGAGGTGGATGTGATGAAGAAGCGCTACGCATGGTCAAGCTAATACCGGATACCTGGGTGCCAGCCCTCTATAAAGGCCAGCCAGTGACATCCAAATTTGAAATACCTGTGGTCTTCAAACTCAAGTAGGAAGCGCCTCTTTTTTTCCTTAGTTTCCAATATCACAAGCCATTCATTATGAAAAATTTCCTCAAAACCATTCTGCTGAGCCTATGCCTGATCATTGCCTTTCAAATCAATGCACAGGATGCCAAACCCATTGGCAAGCAAAAGAAATTTGTCACCCAGCATGAAGGCACCTTTAATGGCAAAAAACTCAGTTTTACTGCCACTGCGGGTGAGACCTTTCTGAAAAACCAGGATGGTGAATCTATAGGGGCACTGTGGTCCGTTGCTTATACAAAAAACGGTAACATTGATCCAACTACCCGACCCGTTACTTTTGTTTTCAACGGTGGACCTGGATCAGCCTCGGTTTGGCTACACCTGGGCTTTTTCGGACCCAAAGTGGTGCAGGTAGACAGCGATGCCATTGAGGATGATGGCGGAGCGCCTTATCCCATAATCAGCAACCAACATGGTTTGCTAGACCTGACCGACCTGGTCTTTATCGACCCAATTGGCACGGGCTATAGCCGGGTGATTGGCAAGGGTGAAGGCAAAGATTTTTGGGGGCTGGATGAGGACGCCCGCTCCATAGCCCAGTTTATGAGGCGTTGGGTTACAGAGAACAACCGATGGATGTCGCCCAAGTACATTGCCGGAGAGAGCTTTGGTACTACCCGCGCTGCTGCCGTTTCGCAACAGCTGGAACGCAACGGACAGAACATGGCACTCAACGGCCTCATCCTTATCTCTCAGGCCCTCGACTATCAGGGCTCTACCTCCATCAACGACAACATCCGCTCTTACATCACCTATCTGCCCAGCATGGCGGTTACCGCATGGTACCATAACAAAGCGGGCGCTGGCAAAACACTGGAAAGTTTTGTGGAAGAGGCTCGAACCTTTGCCTACAATGACTATGTGTCTGCTCTCTACAAAGGCGACTTACTGACTGAAGCCGAAAGCAACGCCATCTCCGAAAAACTGGCCTACTTCACCGGGCTGGACCTGGCCTTTGTGAAAAGATCCAATAACCGCATACTCATGGGGCGCTTCAAGAAAGAGCTGCTGCGCGACCAAGGCCTGGCCATTGGTACTTTAGATGGCCGCTACTATGGTGATGATGCAGACGACACAGCTGACTCACCAGAACTGGGCGATGCCTCCAGCTACAAAGTTTCTTCAGCCTACACCGCAGCCCTCAATCACTACTTCACCAACGACTTACAGATAAAGATGGACAGGCCTTATATCACCAGTGGCGGAGTTAGAAGCTGGAATTGGGGTGAACAGGGTGAACCCATGTATGTAAAAACCTCTCGGAGACTGGCCAATGCCATGCGCAGAAACGAGAAAATGAAAGTGATGGTAGCCAATGGCTACTACGACCTTATCACGCCCTTCTTCGATGCCGAGTTCACTTTTTCACGCAATGGCATTCCTTCGGACAGGGTTACCCTCACCTACTATGAAGGCGGTCACATGATGTACAACCATCAACCTTCTTTTGAGAAGTTGGCGAAGGATATTCGTGAGTTTTTGACTAAGTAATAATTGAGGTTCTCCTTTGAGACGCACATATAAGTTAGATCGCACCCATTCAGAAGTTGAAAAGACATTAATTTCTTTGATAGAAAGTAAGAGCGAAAACAACTTCAAGACACACCTAAAGCATGGCTTAGCTTCGGACAATGCCAATCAGGTGATAGGCTCCCATGATCGTGGTCGGTTCAGCTTTTGGGTGCTGTATGAACACCGCTGGTTGTCCAGTAGGGGACCCTACTGGATATACCCAATTGTGAATATAAAAACAGAGGGAAGCAACCCTACCCTTCTTGTTTTTAGCCACGAATGGAATCCAGTGGCCAAGGTGATTGTCTCTATATTGTTTTTGGGATTGCTATACGGACTTACGGATGGCATCATAATTCAGGAAAATATGGAAACGCAATTTGTGATTCTCAGATCGCTCATTACTGTGGTGATCATGGCTGTTTTTGCTGCTCCCATATTGATGGCTTATCACGTGATGACTAAGGTCATCAGGCAAGGAATACTTAAAAAACTCAAAGAACTCTAGATGCTCTCATTTCTATTTTGAATGGCAACCCCATTCTTTGAACAAGTCTGGGCACAAATTCTCAAAGACGTAAAATCCTTGATGATATTGACCCCAATCAACAAATTAAATATCTTCGAATCTGGCAAATAAAAAACATGAAAAAATATACCCTAACCCTCTGTCTATTCATTATTACCATCTCACTAAGTGCTCAAAGCTTCGAGGGCTATGTGATTTATAAAATGGAAATGAATAATCCATTTCCCGGAGCAATTTCTGAAGAGCAATTCCAGGAAATGCTCAAGCAGCAATTCGGTGAAAAAGGCTTTGGCATCCAAAAGATTTACTATAAAGGCAATCGCTATTTCACAGAGTTGGATGCCGGTACGCAAACTGGTTTTCAGCTCTATGACCCTGCCGAAAAGCTACTCTACTCATGGCAGGCCGAATCTGACACGGCAGTTACGGTAATCACCACAAAGTATATAGACAAGGTCAAAGAAGTGAGCGATTCCGATGAAGAAGCGAAAATCTTGGACATCGACTGTAAGGCGAAGCTGATGAAGACTTCCTTTGGCGAAATGAAAATCTGGTACAATAATGACTTTCTTAAGATGGAACCAAATCTGTACGAAGACCATGTTTATGGCAATTTTTCAGTGATGCTGGAAGTTGCCGGTAGTTTGCCGCTCAAAATTGAAATGACCGGCATGGCTCCTGTAGTATTGACCATAATGGAATACAAAGCTGAGCCAGTTTCAGACGACCTGTTCAAATTACCTGATTTTAAAGTGGTGATTGCGAACCCAGTCAACTAACCATAATATCACAGGTTATTTGCATAAAAGGCAGTCGCTGGTTCTCTAAACCAGTGACGCCTAAGAATAATTACGATGCTGTCCGTGTAGCTAAGAGAGGCTACTCCAACAACCTCTCCAACTCCTCTTTGAACTGGTCAAACTCCACCAGGTTTTTGTGCTCACCACCGGGTATGGTAATCAGCTTTGCCTGACCTGCCGGAATCTCCTTGTACAGCTTATATCCATGGGCATAAGGCACCACCTCATCTTCGGTACCATGAAAAATATAAATGGGGCATTTCACCCCCTTCACATACTCGTAGCTTTTGAAGTTGAAGCGTAAAGCAATGCCCACCGGAAAGATGGGATAGTATCGCTGGGCCAGTGACTGGAAATTGTGATAAGGCGTTTCTAATATGAGTTTTAAAGGTGAATGTTGGCTAGCCACATAGGTAGCAAGTCCTGTCCCGAGCGAGCGGCCGTAAACCGTGATTTGATCTTCAGGATAGCGCTCTTTTGCATAATCATACCAAAGTGATGCATCGGTCAGCATACTTTCATGGGTTCTTTTGCCTGTACTCTTGCCATAGCCACGATAATCCATGATCAACACATCATAGCCCAAGCCATAATGGTACTGCACTACTTTTCCCCAGCGTTTCAGGCTTTGTGCATTGCCATGATAGTAGAGAATTACACCTTTAGGCCTGTCATGCGTAAAGTGCAGACCATGGAGATTGGCGCCATCAGCGGCATTAAAGTTTACCTCAGTAAATGGGCTTTGAAAGTCGAATTTGAAACCGGGAGCAAGGACCTCGTCCAGAAAAATGAATCGCTCTTGTATAAAGTAAAGCCCAACGCCACTCAATACATATACCCCCAACAATACCAACAAGATGATCTTCAAGCGCTTCAACGATTAACAGGCTTTTTCTTCTTTTTACTCCTCTTGAAATTAAGACTCGTTTCTTCAGGGTCAACCTGCTGAGGTAGCTTAGAGTTCAACACTTCTTCCATCATTCTATGATATTCTTCAAAAGTGTTCAGGTTGTTATGTCCACCGCCAATCACGCTGTAAAGTCTGGTATTCTTTGGGTTTACTTTGGACAGCGACACGGCCGTTTTGAAAGGGATCAACTTGTCATTGGTGCCATGAACGATTTTAATAGGGCAATCCACATAGCGCAGCCACTTGTAAGTGCGAATGGGAAAGCGGAGGATCAACGACACCGGCATAAAAGGAATGTACCGTTTCGTCACTTTTGACAGGCTGTAATAAGGCGACTCCAGCACCAGCATGCGCGGGTGATTAGTAGAAGCCAGCTTGGCGGCAAAACCCGATCCTAGAGAGCGTCCATAGAGAATAATGTACTTTTCCGGTACCTGTTCACGCACCCGATCATAGACATACTGAAGATCGTCCTTGATGCTTTCTTCGGTACGCTTGCCTGTGCTCTTACCAAAACCCCGATAGTCGACCATGAGTACATCATAGCCCATTCGGGTAAAATCGATGGCAAATTTGCCCCAGCCTTTGAGCGACTTGCTGTTGCCCTTGAGGTAAATGACCACCCCTTTTGGGTTCTCAATATTGAAGTGAATACCGTTGATATTTACCCCTGGCTCTTTTTCAAGGTTGTATTCCTGAAAGGCCAGGTTGGGGTATTTGAACTCAAAATCTTTGGGAAGCTTCTCTGGCTTGAACAGAAATCGTTCCTGAGCAAAATAGATCACAAAGTTGGCCACAATATAGAGGGCCACTACAATGAGTACTATGGTCACAACTTCCATTGAAACCAAGATAGCAAAAAGAATGACAAGCCATTTGTGCCTTCCGAAATAGATTCTTTTAACCGCTGAATACATTATACCCGGTGTGAATGCCATTTAGTTAAAAAACTCCAGGTACATCCTTTTTAAAGTGCCCTATCCCTAAAGGGTAAACCAGGGCGATTAGGTGGTCCTTTAGGGAATACAAGGGCGGAAAACCTTTAACTCAACGGCATTCAATCATAATCCAAAAACATCTGCTAAATTCATTGGTACAATCCATGTCTATGAAAAAGCTTAGCCTCCTACTTTTCCTTTGCCTCAGTGTTCAGGCCTTTGGCCAAAAGGTTGAATTCTTTAATGCCAATGGCCGTTTTATCCTTAATGCCGAAAAGGCCCGAACCGCTTCGGTAGCAGCAGGAGATATTGATGGAGATGGCGACATAGACATAGTGGCAGCCAATGGAAGACACTGGCCCGATAAGAATGAAATTTTCATCAACAATGGCTTTGGCAAAATCACGGTTTCCCGCCCCTTAGACCACCTGGCAGAAACCAGCTATGCGGCTGAATTGGCTGACCTGGATGGTGACGGGGACCTGGATATAGCTGTGGGCAATGACATGGCCCCAAACGGCATCTATATCAACGATGGCAAAGGCAATTTCACACGCAAAAGTGGCTTTGGTGCCGACTATAGTCCAACCCGTAACCTCAATCTCACCGATCTGGATGGAGATGGAGACATTGACATACTCATCACTAACCGAGGCCGTGTCAATGAAATCTGCCTTAACGATGGCAAAGCTGGTTTTGATAAAGTAATTCCATTTGGGGATAAGAGCGACTCTACCATCGATGTGGAGGTAGCCGACATGGATGGAGATGGTGATGCCGACCTGGTGCTGGCCAATCGTGACAAGCAGCCCAACTTTGTATACCTCAACGATGGAAAACTCAATTTCAGCACCAAAATCCCTTTCGGCACGGGTAATGATGAGACCCGTTCTGTGGCTGTAGCCGACCTGAATGAAGACGGTATTCCAGACATCATTGCAGCCAACATCAGCGAGCCCAACCGCATATATTTCGGACAGGCTAATGGCCAATATGGAACAGGCACTATTTTCGACAGCTCCGACAATCGCTCTTTCTCCCTTAACATGGCCGACCTGGACGCAGATGGGGATATAGACATAGTAATTGCCAATGCCCGGCAAGAGAACATGGTTTTCTACAATGAAGGCAAAGGAGCAAGCTGGTCAGGCTTCAAGCTAGGCAATGATAAATTCAACACCTACGACATCATAGCAGCAGACATGAACAAGGACGGCCGCCCTGAAATCATTGAAGCCAACTCAGATGAGCGCAACCTCTATTACGCGAATAGGAAGAAGAAATAAAGGCTTAAGAAACATTCAGAAGATTGCCGCGCTGCACTGCGCCAACGCTGAAGCTTTAGCACAAGCGTTCGCAAATCGCTTGACTACTTCTTGGTCGATTTGCGAGGAAGATCAACTGTCGGCAGACAGGGATCGACTGAAGCAATCTGCTGGAGGTAAATTCTGTACTTATCAGCACACTTTGCCTCATCGGACAGAGTCCGAGGGCTCATTAGCGTCACAGGTTCAGAGAACCTGCGACAGGGAGTTTTCCTCAAGGACGGCCGCCCTGAAATCATCGAAGCCAGCTCAGATGAGCGCAACCTCTACTACGTGAATAGGAAGAAGAAATAATCACGATTCGTTTTGCGAGGAAGATCACCTGTCGATAGACAAGGATCGACCGAAGCAATCTGCAGGAGGTAAATTCTGTACTTATCGGCACACTTTGCCTCATCGGACAGAGTCCGAGGGCTCATTAGCGTCACAGGTTCAGAGAACCTGCGACAGGGAGTTTTCCTCAAGGACGGCCGCCCTGAAATCATTGAAGCCAACTCAGATGAGCGCAACCTCTATTACGCGAATAGGAAGAAGAAATAATCACGATTCGTTTTGCGAGGAAGATCACTTGTCGATAGACAAGGATCGACCGAAGCAATCTGCAGGAGGTAAATTCTGTACTTATCGGCACACTTTGCCTCATCGGACAGAGTCCGAGTACTCATTAGCGTCACAGGTCCCGCCTTGCTGGCGGATAAATCAGAGAACCTGCGACAGGGATTATGGCTATGAGGACTGACTTGCACAAGAAAACCCACCCCTAACCCCTCCAAGGAGGGGAATGTAAGCGAAAATAAATAAGTACGTCATGCTCGGGCTTGACCCGGGCTTCTCTATCGATTGATTAAGGTTTTGTTTTTAGATAAAAGGTGATACTTGCGAAAGAACCCCACCCCTAGCCCCTCCCAGGAGGGGGGTATAACGCGTAGCAAAAAGGCCCTTTGGGCCATCAGTCAATTCTCTGTGCCCTTTGCGTCCCTCAGCGCAACTCTGCGGTACAACTCTACCCCAGAAACTCAGCCAGCAGCCTGTGAAAATGATGTACGCCCTTCTCCATTTTTGGAGAGAAACGGCCCGTACGATATACTCCTGATTGAAGCCCTTTCTGCACTGCTTCTACTACAAACTCATCTTCTCGTTCTACCTTATCCAGCAATGCGCCAGCCCCCAGATCGAGCTTTGATTCATCATATACATAAGAGATAAAAGAGACCCTGGTTCGGTTCATAGAAATGGGCCTGACAATGTTTAAGGACAACCCCCAGGGATAGAAATTGAACATCAGATTAGGAAACACCCAGAAGTAATAGGCAGCAATGTTTTTACCATAATCTTCATGTCCTTCAGGCAGATCGAAGGTGTGTTCTGCGCCATCACTAAAGCCTATTTGCAGATTGGCATGATCGTATAGAACCGTCTCGTAACTACCATAATCCAAGGCGTCATTCAGGTCTTGATGCACAAAGGGAATGTGAAACCCTTCCAGGTAATTGTCGCAATACAAGGCCCAATGTGCATTCACCAGGTAGTCTTTGCTTCTAGTCGTGTCCAGTTTGAAGGAATCCAGTGGTAAAAAGCCCACCTTCCTGTCCATGGCATCAATGACCGGGTCCAGATCAAAGCCTTTGCCGAGGTTTGAGAATAGCCAGGGCCCCCATTGCTTTAGCGGAAACTGATGCAAGTGATCGCAATCGCGAGGGAAACCCTCCGCCTCTTTGAACTGTGGCATGTGCTGAAATTGGCCATCGAGCCCGAATCTGCGACCATGATAACCGCAGGTAATCTGCTTGTGCTGACCAGGGTGCTGACAGAGCAAAAACCCACGATGAGTACAGACATTGGAGAGGTTATGAATCTCAGCTCCTTTTCTGCTCAGCAGCATGGGTTCGGTTGTACCCTCAAACTGATAAGGCAGCACCTGACCCTCCAGCGCCACTTGATTTTGGTCACCGGCCACCTGCCAGGATCGGGCGAAGACTTTCTCACTCAGCAGATCGAAGGTTTGCTGATCTCTATAAAACGAAGCAGGCAAAGTCTCTGCTTTTTCAATTTCCGGGTGTACATTATAGCTAGGCATGCTCGCTTTTTCTCAATATCTTTCCCCAATGGGCTGTGCAAAATAAGCATTCGTCTGGATTTTTTAAGATGTCAGAAAACAGTAAGAAGCTTGGCCTTTGGATGTGCATCGCCCTGGTGGTGGGCAGCATGATTGGCTCAGGCATTTTTTCCATCCCTACTTCACTTGCTCCTTATGGCGGCATTGGCCTATTGGGCTGGCTGGTTGCAGCAGTATGGGCAATTTTTCTAGCCAAAATGCTTAGTTACCTGGCGCGCTACATTCCTGCCACTGGTGGACCCTATGCTTTTAGCAGGGCAGGCTTTGGCGACCTGGTAGGTTTTTTTGTGGCCTGGGGCTATTGGCTGTCCATATGGACTACCAATGCGGCCATTACCATCACCTTTGTGAGTTATCTGAGTGTTTTTATCCCAGACCTGGCCACCAATGCCGTATATGGTTCTATAGCGGCTCTGGTTACACTTTGGTTGCTTACTTTGATCAATAGCCACAGTGTAAAGAGCGGTGGCAAAATGCAATTGGTCTCTACCCTACTCAAAATCCTGCCCATACTCATAGTGGCGGTTGGAGGTATTTTCTTTTTTAACATCGATCATTTCACACCATTCAATCCAAGTGGAAGCAGCAACTTAAAGGCCATCTCCATCACCTCCACCCTCTGCCTGTTTGCCTTCATGGGCCTGGAAGCAGCTACCATCCCGGCTGGCAATATCAAGTCGCCAAAAAAGACCATACCCAGAGCAACCATCATTGGTACAGGCCTGGTTATTTTCATTTACATTTTCAGCTCTTTTTCCCTCTTTGGCCTGCTACCACCTGAAGAGGTGGCCAATTCTCCCGCGCCCTTTAGCGATGCAGCCATGAAAATGTGGGGCGAAGGCGCCAAATACTTAGTGGCAGCTGGGGCTTGTATATCCGCTTTTGGCGCGCTCAATGGCTGGGTGCTCATTCAAGGTCAAATACCCATGGCTTTGGCACAAGACAAGCTGTTGCCAAAAGCATTTGCCAAAACCAACAAAAACGATTCGCCCTATTTCAGCATCATTGCCTCCAGCGTGATCGTAACCATACTATTACTGGCCAACCAGACCAAAGGCCTTAACAATGTTTACAGTTTGATGCTACAGCTTACAGCCGTAACTGTGCTCTTATCATACATTTTTAGTGCAGCGGCCTATGGCCTTTTTGCCTGGCGAAAACAACATGATTTAAAACCCAGTATAAAACACCTTTCCTTCGCTTTCATCGGTGTAGTCTTCAGCATCTGGCTGCTCATAGGCTCAGGCAACGATGCTCTCCTTTGGGGCGGTATTGGGGTTTTGCTCGGCTTGCCCATTTATATTTGGAAAAAGAAATACCCTTAATGATTACTACTCATTCAGAATATGGCACCATCCGCTCTTTGTGGATCAAACCAGCAGAGGTAGCCTTCCTAAATCAAGAAACGCTACGCAACCAATGGGAAGACCTGAATTACCTCTCAGAACCCGACTTTGAAAAGGCGAGGAATGAATATCAGGCCTTTGCACAGAATTTCAAGAAACCAGACTTAGAACTCCATCATTTTGAAGAAGATGACCAGGTGATGATGGACTCTATTTATTGCCGGGATGCCGCCATTGCCACCGACTATGGCATGATCATTTGCAACATGGGCAAAGGCGCCCGACTGAATGAACCCGATGCTCAAAGACAGGCCTTCGAAAAAGCCGGAATCCCCATCCTTGGAGAGATTAATGCACCGGGCAGTCTGGAAGGAGGAGATGTGGCCTGGCTGGATGAAAAAACGCTTGCCGTGGGTCATACCTACCGTACTAACCCTTCGGGTATCAAGCAATTGAAAGCCTTGTTGGAGCCTAAAGGAGTGGCCGTAATAGTGGCGGAAATGCCGCATTACAAAGGACAGTCAGATGTATTCCACCTTATGTCGGTTCTGAGCCCGGTAGACAAGGACCTGGCGGTGGTATACTCTCCACTGATGCCCATTGGCTTTAGAAATGAGCTGCTCGACCGTGGTTTTGGCCTGGTAGAGGTACCTGATGAAGAATTTGAATCGATGGGCTGTAACGTGCTGGCCATGGCGCCTCGTCAATGCCTGATGGTGGACGGAAACCCTCTGACCGCCAGCAGACTCAGGTCCGCAGGTTGCGAAGTGATCACTTACCCAGGTGCCGAAATCAGCGTAAAAGGTGGCGGTGGCCCTACCTGCCTCACCCGCCCAATGCAGCGTGAAATTTGAGTAGACCTTGTCTTCAATTGAGTAAAACCTCCTCCTGTATCATTGCCCTTTTCTGATAAAGTCTGATTGCTTAGTTTGGCATTTTAATATTGGTATGAAACTGAAACTGACCCTTTTTGCACTGCTGCTGCCATGCATGCTTTTGTCTCAAAAGCACCAGGCCCGCTTTGACGCCATCGATGTGCAACATTACCGTTTTGAATTACAGCTGTCCGATGAAACCGACATGATCCATGGCGTCACCATGGTGACTGTGCAGTTCAAGAAAGACATCGATCATTTCGATCTTGACCTTGTAAATATTGATGGTGGAAAAGGCATGAAAGTCATTAATATTTCTAAAGGTGCCGAAACGTTAGGCTTCACCCATGAAAACGACCTTCTAAGAATTAAGGTCAGCGCAAAGGCAAATGAGACCCATAGTTTCAGTGTTGAATATGAGGGCATACCACAAACCGGTTTAATCATCGCTAAAAACAAATATGGTGATCGTACCTTTTTTGGTGACAACTGGCCCGATCGTGGCAAGCACTGGCTTCCTATCGTTGACCATCCTTCAGACAAAGCAACGGTGGAATGGATGGTGACAGCCCCCACCCAATATCGGGTGGTTGGTAACGGCATTTTCGTTGATATAACAGGCGTAGGCAATGGCACGCAAATTACTCATTGGAAAAACGAGGTCCCTATTCCTACCAAGGTAATGGTGATTGGCGTTTCCATGTTTGCTGTAGAAAAATCAGGAGAAGTTGAGGGCAAGGAAATCTCCAGTTGGGTCTATCCACAAAACGAAAAAGAAGGCTTTTATGACTATGCCATGGCCCCTGCGATTACCCAGTGGTTTGCCGATCACATTGGTCCCTACCCTTTTGCCAAGCTGGCCAATGTACAGTCCAAGACGCAGTTTGGAGGCATGGAAAATGCCGGAAACATCTTCTACTTTGAAAATTCGGTAACGGGGAAACGTACCATTGAAGGACTGATCGCACACGAGGTAGCCCATCAGTGGTTTGGCAATTCAGCTTCAGAAGCCAACTGGCACCATGTGTGGCTCAGCGAAGGTTTTGCCACCTACTTCACCACGCTGTATATGGAGGACAAATATGGCAAAGATAAAGCTGCTGAGCTTTTAGCAGAAGATCGGGAGCAGATCATTGCTTTCAATAATAAGAACTCTGTGCCTGTGGTAAACCCGGCAATCGAAAACTACATGAAGCTGCTCAATGCCAACTCTTATCAGAAAGGCGGTTTTGTCTTGCACATGCTTAGAAATGAAGTGGGCGATGACATTTTCTGGAAAGCCATTCGAGTCTATTACGACCGATATAAGCTAAGCAATGCCCTCACCACCAGTTTGCAGGCGGTGTTTGAAGAAACCAGCGGTAAAGACCTGAATCAGTTTTTTGATCAATGGATTTACCAGGCGGGTCATCCTTTGCTGGAAATCAACCGTACCAACCATAAAAACCCGGCATTTTTACTCACTCAAGATCAGTCGGGGAAATTTGATTTCTCAATTGATATACAATTCAATTTTCAGGATGGCACCAGTGAAACTAAGACCTACCACATCACAGAGAGAGAGCAGGTACTGCACAGTGGGCATGACAAAGTGTTGAAGAGTTGGGTGATAGACCCTGACACAAAGTTGCTCTTTGAGGCCAAAGTGGCAGATCATTAAGGCATTTGGGCACTGGAACGATCATTGATATGCTCCAGACATGCCCAAATCACGCGTTAAACGATTTTTCCTTGCCGTTCTCGGGTACATGCGCATACTCATTGTAGCCTGGATGGTGGGCATTGCCAATTGCGTCAATCAGGATCATCGGTTTATGGACGACACCAATTACAAAATTGAGGTGCAGGATAAACAATCAGATGACGACCCTTTCGAGTAGCCCGATCTTGCGCTCACAAGTGGAATTGCATACCTTCAGTTTGTGAGAGGGCAATAGCCTATAAGGCCTAACTCACACTATTTCTAACCTGGCTAAAGCAGTTCCATGAAAACCTATATCGCCTTATTAAGAGGCATCAATGTAAGCGGTCAGAAAATTATTAAAATGGCCGAATTGCGCGAAAGCCTGACCAAAGCCGGTTTCGAAAACGCCAGGACTTATATTCAGAGTGGCAATATCATTCTGCCGTCTACGGAGACAGATCACAAAGTGATAGAAGCACAGGTGAAAGCTTTGATTTTGAAAGACTTTGGCTTTGATGTACCCACCTTTGTCACCACAGCCGACTACCTGGAAGACACGGTAAAGAACAACCCCTTTCCCAACGAAGAGACGAAGAAAATTTACGTGTCGCTGCTTGATGAAAAGCCAGAGCAGGCTCGCATTGACGCCCTGAATGCAGCTGACTTTAGCCCGGAAGAGTATGTGGTTGACAGAAAACGCGTTTACCTCTTTGCTGCTTTGGGTGCCGCCAAATCGAAATTGAGTAATAATTACTTTGAGTCGAAGCTGAAAGTAAAAGCCACCTCCCGAAACTGGAATACCATTAATAAGTTGATAGCATTAGCAAGGGGATAAATCATGTCGAAAGCCTTTTACATCGCTTTGAGTGTGGCGATAATCTTTAATCAACCATTGACTGGTCAAGAAGATCTAAGAACTGCTGAAAGTGACTTTTTTAAATTTTTAGGTGCGATTAGGTACCATAAAACCTTGACCGCTGAACAAGTTGAGAGCTTTATTCCTGCTGAAGAGAAAATAGACGGCAGAAGTTTTAAAGGAGCAGGAGTGCTGGCCAAAACAAATAATTTCTGGAAGCTCTTGATTGACTATAGTTGCAGCACAACTGAAAAATGTACCGGTTCCTTAATAGTTACTTACAATCCCAATGGAGGGTTGAACTCACACCTGGTACTGACTGAACGAATGGGCAATTGCCGGGTAGGTAGCGTAACTTTTTTCATCCTTCAAAATCGACAGATGGTCATTACAAAACAGGCTTTCTGGCAAGACAAATGCTCCCAAGATCCAGAGGTTGACCCACATGATTTTTATATCATGAGAGAATACAAAATCTTTGATGATGGTTATTTAAAGCTGATCCACCAAACCCTGGTTGACCTCGATTGGAAATTCCCCGATATGTCAACAAGGTTATTATCTGACCTCGATTTAGACCTATTAAAACCAGAAGACCTGGATTATATGCGAAATGAGCTCTTCGCACACTATGGCTATAAGTTTAAATCCACAAAGTGGAACTACATCTTTGAAGACAAACCCTGGTACCAACCTAAATTAGATGAGGTTCCTAGAGAATGGCTTAGCACCATTGAAAGGAGAAATTTAGATCTGATTCTGGCTTACCATAGAAAAAAGTGAGCCCTTAAGCACATTTTTGCACTCTGCTTAGTAGTGAGAAAGGAAATCAACATTAAAAGAAAACGTTGGTCTAGTCAACCTTAAATTCCAGGCTGCTAAAAGAATTCACCCAGTTATCCAGGCTTACGGCCATAATTGAAAAGGTGTAAGTCTCACCGCTTTCCAAACTGGGAGGTGGGTTGGTCTCATTTATGTTTAGCACCACATTGCTCAAGTTGTAGAACTGATAGTTTCGCTCAAATGTATAAGTACCCGAGATCAGGTCATTCGCTTCATTACTTACCACATGGAAGTATATGGCATCCTCTCCCATGTCACTGACAGGCCAGGTAAATGACGGCATTAATGGTTGGGTCTGATCAATGGCAATATCATCAGTAGAAAAAGTGGTAGCCTGAATGGCATCTTTGATGTTGATCTCATTGGAAATGAAAAGTTTGCCATTGCTTACCGTAGCCACAATTCCCAGGGTCTCCTGGGAGCCTCCGGGATGTGCGAATTTCCTTAAGAACCCATTCAATAAAGGTTTGTCTTGCAGTTCCCTCCGAAAGTATTGGCTATAATCTGTTTTATCAACAACCAGGCCATTGGTCTCAAAAAACCACACCGGACCAGCATTCGCAACCGGCAGATAAATGACAGAAACGGGAAGGCCGGAAGCCTCAGCCAGAAAACTATTCTGTCCACTGGCTGCACAAGAAATTAGTGAATCTCTTTGAATGGGTAAGCCCATTTCACTGATCAGCGCTGCAAGGGAATTGGCAGCTAAAGGCTCATCTCCACCGCTGCCATTGCAAGTCGCTAAAAGCAAAGCGAGCACAATTACGGCCAGATGTTTTAAAGACCTCATTTGATCAGCTTTGTGTTCGGGTAAGCCGCCTGCCAGCCAAACCAAAAAGCACGGTGATAGGGCAAACGCTCGAGTTTTTTACCCTCAGCACTTTCAAGTCTGTTTTCGAAGACCGTCCATTTAGTACCAGACTTATCAGTAGCTGTATCCTTTCCATCATAGTTACTGAAATGAATATCAGCGTCTAGTTTATAAACACGATTGGCACCTGATTGATCTGTTAACACCACGAATTTGACAGGTCCTAAAGCATCTTCATATATGGGTTTTTCAGCCAGAAAATCTGTGGAGATCGCCAATTGACCCCGGGGATATTCCGGAAATTGTAATGCCAATATTTCTTGCTTGTTCTTCAGTCTATTGTCGCTGAATGGGGTATTGAACATAAGCCTGTCCGTAGCGAAATAATCGCTGTAGGCCACTCCTTCATCATAATCGCGATTATGACCAGTCTCTACTGAAAGCACGCTGGTTTCCGGGTGTCTTCTCTTCCACTCGCCCCAGGTAGTCGTGACCACACTAAGTTTTTCAAGTTCTATGCCTTCTCCTTGTAAAGGCCCCAGCACAGGAGTGCCCCAGAGGGTATTCCAGAGAGATTGTGTAGCCTGGTCATACATCAGTTTGTTTGAGCGATAGAGGAAGCCACTGGTTCCCATTTTATGAGTATAGCCATTGAACGTGGAGTTATAAATGATGACGGTACCGCAAAGGGTGCAATACACACCTGTGACTTGTATGCCGCCAATTTCATCGACAAACATCTCATGCCAGGCCAAAATGCGCTTGGGATAGGCCCGAACATCTCCATTGATTTCTACCCCAAACACCACATGGTCATCGGCCAGGTAGTCGGCCTCAGTTGCTTTAATCATGGCCGGTTCACGCAAAGGCGGAATGCCATCCTGGGCTACCCCACCCCAATGTATCTCGTCCATGCGCACATCGCTTTCAAATCGGCCGAGGAAATAAGTTTCAAATCGCGGGTCAATCAGGCTGTATAAGCTGGCTTTGAAGTTGGCATAGCCCTCAGGCACTTGCTCATCCTCATTCCACAACCAAGCATACCAGCGTTGAAAATTCAATCCGTAGGTCTTCCCAGTCTTTTCAGAGAGCAGCTTTAACAGAGGCTGGCGAATGGCTGGGTCGCGCTGCAGGTTCAATATCTCCAGGGCCATGATGGTGTAAGTGTCTTCCCAGGCCAGCCCCAGAAAGTCAAAAGCGGCTTGCTGCCTGGCACTGTCCCTTTCCACGAAATTGAGAAAATGCTGCATAGCGATGCGATCTTTGGCCGATTGGGCTTGAGCAACCTGCGCAGCAATCAACAGAAAAAACAGGATGAGTAAGGTCTTACAGCTTTTCATCTTTCAGGGACTTTTATACTTAACCAAGTCCAGACTCAATTTGTCTATGAATTAGGGCTCCAAATGTCGGCTGTTTATCCAATGGTCAGGAAAGATCCTTTATTTCCATTGTTTTGCCTGCGAAATGTATGGAGTCTCCTACTTTTTTGCTCAACAGTTGCTGCCCTATGGGCGCGGCAGGCGAAATGGCAAAAACAGTCTGTCCATTCACCTCTATCTTCCCAACCGAAGCTGATATATAATACTGTGCCTGCGCAGTGGCCACCAAAGCCCCCAATTCAACCTGATTGCACACTTTATCTGCATTGATCAGGTCCAGGGCCTTTTTCATTTTCAGCACTTCCGTCATTTGACCGGCCAGTTTTTCCTTTTCCAGGTGCATCATAGCCCTGCCCGTCTCATACTTATCACCCGCACTGCTCTTAGTCTCCTGGTTGGCGGCTTCCTGCGCATTTTTCAATGCCTTTTCAATAACGCCAATGCGCTGATTTACCACATGGTAACAGGCTGTAAGTAGTTCTTTCTTCAAATCGATAATAAAGTAGAATAAAACTGATGACTTCCAGACACAAAGGAATACTAATAACCTATAAGCTTCAATTAAATACCTATGAAAAAGCACCTCTTAGTTACCACATTTCTGGCAATTACTTGCTCACTACAAGCCCAGGTCGATCTAAGTAACGGCCTCATCGGTTACTATTCCCTCAATGGCAACGGTCTGGATGGCAGCACCGCCATGAACCATGGAGCCACTCACGGTGGTATAACTACCGTACCAGATCGTTTTGGCCAACCCAACAGCGCCATGCTATTTGATGGCGTTGACGACTACATTCAAGTCAGTGCCTTTCCTATTTACTACGATAATGTAACCATTAGCCTTTGGGTAAAAGCCAGTCCCAGCGGGAGTATCAACTACGGCCTATTCCATATTGCCGACACCAATAATGACTCAGGTGTGGGAATTAATTTGCGCGATAATTCAGGTGCTGATGCCAATACCGCTTATGCGGGCTATCGTGATCAAGCATGGTCTACGGGTAATTATCCTGTATCAAACACCACAGCAGTAACAACAGATGACACCTGGCATCATTTGGTATTTATTTATGATGCTCTTGGAGGCACCTTTTATATTGATGGCGTAGCTCAAAGCACATTGGCAAGAAACTCTAACTTATACCAGGAAACTGGTACTGAATTACAAATTGGTCACCTTATCAATCAATCTCCCGGCAACTACCACTTTGCAGGGTCTATTGATGATGTTAGGGTTTATAACAGGGCCATCAATACAGATGAAGTAGATGCGCTCTATAATGAACCTGCCTCAGGGTTGGTAGAAAACGGCAACTGTGCCAGTATCTACTGCGATGAAGAAACTGTCGGTATTGGCACAGACAACATAGGCCACCCTGGATATAAACTGTTTGTAAAAGACGGTATTCTGACAGAGCAGGTAACAGTAAAGGCAGAAGGGCAATGGCCAGATTACGTATTTGCCGAAGGTTACAAGCCCATGTCTATTGAAGCGCTCGCCCACTACATTACAGAACACAAGCACTTGCCAGACGTACCATCGCAAAATGAAGTATGGGCCAATGGCATCAACCTGGGTGAAATGGACAAAAGCATATTAAAGAATGTGGAAACACTGACCCTCTACCTGCTTCAGCAAAATGATCAGCTGAAAGAACTCAAAGAGCAAAACCAAAGACTAGAAAAGGAGCTGCAGGAAATAAGAGAGATGTTGACTAAAAAAGACTAGACCACTTAAAGGGACCTCAGCTTAGAGGCCCTTTAGATATTTGCGTTGGAAGATGGCAAAGTCGGCCACAATAAGCGCTACTACACCAACCATCCAATAAGCTGCATTGGTCAGGTCCCAGGCTTGCAGGCCTATGATCATAACACTCCCCAAAACCCAGGCCCAATCCTGAATAATGATGGATTTTACCTGTCTGGGTGATAATGCACCTCGTCTGGCCGCTTGAAATACTGTAGCCGAGAAAAGTATCAGTCCAATGCCTATGCCCAATAGTACATAAGCATTTCCCACCTGCATGAAGTCAGCAAGCCGGCCGTAGAAAAGGCTGACAAGCACACCACTTGTGAATGAGAAGATGGCATTGGCCTTCAATACTACTCTAAGTTTTCTTTCATTGGCCGGCATATTGCTCCTCCTTCCTCTTTTGTTCTACCTGCGTTTTTAAAGCCTTGTTCATGGCCTCAAAACCCGCAATTGTATCTTTCCCTATCATGTTAAAAATCACCCCACTGAGAAGCCCGGTGAAATTTTCTCCGTGTGTCAACTCTGTGCCTCCTCCCTCAATTACATTGAGTATAAAGTAATGCTCACCATCAAACAGCCCCTTTACCATCATCTTTCCTTTCCAGCGAAACTCTTTGGCAGGCGTCACCACCAAAACCTCGGGCTCGAATTTCATTTGCTTCTGTCCGCTGCTCTGCATCGTATTTTTCAAATAACTACCTACTTCCGCTTTGCCTTCAATGCTTACCAGAAAGGGATCCCACTGCGCATGACTTTCAAAATCCATTAACTGCTCCCATACCGCTGAGGGGGGCGCTTCTATGCGAATACTTGTTTCTATCTTTTTCATGTTTCTCTATTTGCTACACTATAAATCACGGAATTAGCAAAGGGTAGAGATGAACTTTAGGTGCCAGACAATTGTCATTTCATGCCAATCGGCTTATTTTGGTCCCATGGCCTTTAATGGACGCTTTATCGCAAGCATGATCGACTTTGCCGGCAGACAGGGTGCGAATGCCTCTGGACTCTACCAACAAGCTGGCGGACAGGCTGAACTCAATAGAGAAGACAGCAAGGTGGAGTATCAGCAGTACAACAGATTGCTGGAACAAATCACTGCGGAAACCGGAGATGAATTCTTTGGCCTTCACTTTGGTGAATCGATGAACATGACGGCAGCGGGGCTGGTGGCACAGATTACCCAAACCTCCGAAACCATAAAACAGGCCCTGCAGTACGCCTGTGATTTTGCTCAACTCGCCTGCAGCTCTTTGCCCATGCGGCTGGAAGAAAAAGAAGACCACTATGTGCTGCATTTGGACCCGGAGCCCATTTGGGCCAATGATTCTCCCACGGCTGTGAGGCATACAGTAGAAGGAACCATCGTATTTACCATCAAAGAGTTTCACGAGCTTACGCGGAAGCAATATTTCCCCTTGCAGCTCAACCTCCCCTATGCGCGCCCTAAAGACCAGTCGGAATACGAACGCCTGTTCCAATGCCCCATGAGTTTTGGGCAGAAAGGCATTTCCATTTATTTTGAAAAGAGGCACATGGAAGAACGGATCGTCACCAGCGACTATCATTTGCTGCGTGTGCTTGTTGCCCATGCTCAGGAACGCATCATGGCCATTCAAAGGGCAGGCGGGTTTTATGAGGAAGTAAAAACTTCTGTGGCCCACCTGGTCAAACCTGAATTTCCCACCATAGAGCAGGTGGCTTGCCATCTACATGTAAGTGTTCGCACCCTGCAGCGCAGATTGTCAGAAGAAGGCCATACCTTCAAAGAGATCATCGAGTCGCTTAGAAAAGACTTTGCCTTTGCCTATCTGAAGCAACCCGACCTGACTATCAATGAAATCGCCTATTTGCTGAGCTATACTGATGCCAGCGCATTCATCCGATCATTCCGCAGGTGGCAGGGTATCACTCCCAATGAATTCAGGTCGCAGTTTTAAAGCCATCCACAAAGCATATTAATACTACTAAAAAACGTAAGGCTGAAGATTGTATGTATATTACTTCAGAGCCTATTTTTTTAATAAAATTCAAAACACAATGAGTAATACCAATTCCCTTTTCGGGGGTACCAATATGATGGGCGTTTGTTATTCGCCCTACCACCAAAAGGCGACCAAGGCCAAAAGCAGCTATACAGAAGCTGACATTAAGGCTGACCTGAAAATCGTTAAAAAGCATTTCGGGTTTATTCGAACCTATACTGTTCAACACGCACAGAGTAATTTACCTCAACTGTGCAAAGAAGAAGGCATTGGCCTGGCACTTGGTTGCTGGATATTTACCGGAACCGACCATAAAGCCAATACTGAGGCTGAAATTGATACTGCCTTGGCCCAGGCATCGGCATATCCTGATCAGGTCAAAATCATCGTAATTGGTAATGAAGTGGATTTGGCCACCAATGGTTATACCGCCAGCCAGGTAACCGATGCTTTCAATTATGCAGTAACACAAAAGGCAACTTACACAAACCTTGCAGACGTTCCTTTGACCATTTGTATGACAGGCAAAGGCCCCACAGACACTACTTGGAGTCCATTACTGGACCTCATGCAGGCATATGCCTTCCTGACCATTTACCCATGGTATGGTCAGACACCTGCCAATGTTAACCCCAAGGAGATTTCAGGCAATATGGAATGGTCTTATAACAATGGAATGGTACAGTGCATCAATAAAAATCTGCAAGTGGTAATAGCCGAAATTGGGTGGCCAAGCGCAGGTAATGACGATATGGACACCAACTGGGCCAGCGAGGTAGAAAATTACACTGCCACTTGCTCGTGGATCAATGGGACCAACGCACAAAGCACCGCCTATATCACCATGTGGTTTGAAATGTTTGACGAACCCTGGAAAACAGCAGAGGGCCCTCAGGGACCAAATTGGGGACTTTACACCTCAGGCACCGCACCTACGATGAAGACAAACAAGGCGGGCACCAAATTCACTCCCTGCTCCTGATCGAGTGGCATGACAAGGAATGTTCTAAAGGCAGTCTGAAAGGCTGCCTTTTTGTTTTAGCACGTTCAATTCAGCTTTAGGTAAGCGATTGAATGCTACAACTTTAGCATTTAGTCAACTGGGGTACATGTGCGGAAAATCCCTTCTCGGAAGTCTGCCAAAAGGCTCTAACTTTAGTAAGACGAATCAACCGCCATGGACATTTCACTTTTTCAGACCCTAACCATCGTGGTTGGGGTAGCTGCACTTTTTAGTTACATCAACCATAAATTCCTCAAACTCCCTACTACCATTGGCCTTATGCTTTTGGCACTGGCACTAGCTGGCGTGATGATACTCATAGGGCAGTTTAACCAGGAGTTTATGATGGAAACCTGCGAAGTAGTTACCACCATAGATTTCCGACTGATATTGATGGATGTGATGTTGAGTTTCCTGCTATTTGCCGGAGCCTTGCACGTAAACGCCAAATCATTGAATCATGAAAGGGCCTCAGTCATGCTCTTCGCTACGTTGGGAGTGCTCATCTCCACTTTTATTGTCGGCTTTTTGAGTCAATGGCTGCTAGGCATGGTAGGCTTTGATGTACCCCTCACCTATTGCCTGCTTTTTGGTGCGCTCATCTCACCCACTGATCCTATAGCTGTATTGGCTATTCTGAAGTCAGCTGGCGTTTCATCCAGCCTGGAAACGAAAATTTCCGGAGAGTCTCTCTTCAATGACGGTGTCGGGGTGGTGGTCTTCTTGAGCATCCTCATGCTTCATGAAAACGGTGTGGCCAACTTTGAAGCCAGTGAAACACTCAAGCTATTTGCTGAAGAAGCCATAGGCGGTGTGGTCTACGGAGCCATACTGGGCTTCCTCGGCTATAAAGTGTTAAAAAGCATAGAAGACGCCCCAAAAATAGAGGTACTTATCACCATTGCCATCACGGCAGGCGGATACGGTTTGGCTTCGCTCATTCATGTCTCCGGCCCTTTGGCCATGGTAGTGGCGGGGCTAATCATTGGCAACAAGTTGATCCAGCCTAAAACTGCCGGAAAGTCGGCCATGGAGGTATCCGAATTTTGGGAAATGCTGGACGAAACCCTGAATGCGATTTTGTTTGTGCTTATAGGTCTGGAAATCGTTTCACTGCCCAATGAAGGCTCCTACATACTTGCGGGTATCATCATGATCCCAGCTGTTTTATTGGCCAGAATCATTTCTGTCACATTGCCCTTTACCTTTTTGAAAAAAGAAGGCCTCAAGACCGTCAAAACCATTTCGGTGCTCACCTGGGGTGGCTTACGAGGTGGTATCTCCATTGCACTTGCCCTATCGCTACCGGCTTCGGAATTCCGTGACCTAATCGTTTTAATCACCTACTGTGTTGTAGTATTTTCTATCGTTTTTCAAGGTCTGTCCATTGGCACCCTGGTTAAAAAGCTCAAGTTGAGCAACTGACCTTTTCAGTTCAAAGCATTTTGCCTAAATTAAGGTAAATAACTACTCATGCTTTTTGAACTGATTTATCGGAGTGAAGCCGATCCCAATGTTGCTGATGATGACCTATTGAATATTCTCAGCACTGCGCGTGATTTCAACAACCAAAATAACATCACCGGCTGCCTACTCTACAACGATCACCATTTCGTACAAATCCTGGAAGGGGAATTCGGCAAACTCAACGACCTGTATGCGCGCATTCGCAAAGACAACAGGCATCGCAATGTCATAACACTGCACATGAAGGAGATCGAAAATCGCATCTTCCCTGACTGGACCATGGCCTTTAAGGCAATGGAGGACGAAGACATGGCTGATATTAAAAATGCATTAGGCATAAGCCAGTTCAAAGAATTGATTAGTGTAAATGGGGAGTCTCCTATTTCCAAACAACTCTTTTGGATGGCCTCGCAGAGCATTATTTAGCAGCTTCAATTCGGCAATTTTCGGGTTAGAGCAGCACCTTGCCTCGCCTAGCTTTGATAAAAAAAAAGATGCACGATTACTATAGAATTGCCGAGGCTCTGAAGTATATCAGCCAAAACAAAGCACATCAACCCTCACTTGATCAGGTAGCAGAGCAAGTCCACCTCAGTCCCTTTCATTTCCAACGCCTATTTTCTGAATGGGCGGGCGTTAGTCCCAAAAAATTCCTCCAATACCTCAGCATTGAGCATGCCAAATCGGTATTGAGAGAAAAATCAGGTTCTGTGTATGATGCGGCCTTTGAAGCAGGGCTTTCTGGCACTGGCAGGCTGCACGACCTCTTTGTGAGCATTGAAGGAATGACACCAGGCCAGTACAAGAATGGTGGTGAAAACCTCACCATTCAATACAGTTTTCACGAATGTCAGTTTGGCAATTACCTGGTAGCCTCTACACAAACAGGAGTCTGTAATGTGCTATTTTTCGAAGCTTCAGCTGCCACAGTCGTAGACGAGCTCAAGTCATTTTGGCCCAAAGCCCGACTGATAGAAGCTGAAGGTCCTTTTGATGAATCCGTATCAGATTTTTTCAACGGTACTTTTTCTACTGAAAAGCCATTGAGGCTTCACCTGAAGGGCACCGATTTCCAGATTAAAGTATGGGAGGCATTGCTAAAGATTCCAGAATCGGCCCTGACCGATTACTCCGGTATTGCCGAAATGATTGAGCATAAAAAGGCACAACGGGCAGTTGGTACAGCCATAGGAGCTAATCCAATTGCCTACATCATCCCTTGCCATCGGGTGATTAAAAATGTAGGGAAAATAGGCAATTACCGTTGGGGAGCCCAGCGCAAGGAGGCCATGATAGGCTGGGAACAAGCACAGAAAGCGCAAAAGTAAGGGATATGCTAGAATCACTAATTAAACTGGACAGAGATGCACTATACCGGCAGATCAATGAAAAAGGCTACGGTATTATAGGCAACGCCCTAGACGAAATTGACAGTGAGCTTTTCAGAAATCACTTTGAACAGGGCGAGCTCTTTCGCAAAACAGTGGTGATGGAGCGGCATCAATACGGCAAAGGCTTATATCGGTACTACCAGCACCCACTGCCCGATTTTCTTCAAGAGATCAGAGAGGATGTTTATGAGCTACTGGCACCCATTGCCAACCAATGGTCCAGGGCATTGAAGCTGGGAATGGAATACCCGGAAAGCCTCGCAGAGTTTCTCGACATCTGCGGTAATGCCGGTCAGCTTAAGGCTACTCCTTTGGTTCTAAAATATGAAGCAGGAGGTTATAACGCCCTGCACCAGGACCTTTATGGAGAGGTTTACTTCCCCATGCAGGCCATCATTTGTCTAAGTGAGCCAGGTAAGGACTTTACCGGGGGCAACCTGGTACTAACAGAGCAGCGACCAAGGGCACAAAGCCGGGCCATCGTGATTGAACCGGGCTTGGGCGACATGGTGATCATTCCCACGCAATTCAGGCCTGGCGAAGGAAGCCGAGGTCATTACCGCCTCAATATGCGTCATGGGGTGAGTGAAGTACATACGGGCACTCGCCATACTATGGGCATTATTTTGCACGATGCCCTGAAATGATCAAGCATGATGAAATTGAACCGAAAGCGCTACTTCGGTTGATCAGGTCAGGCGATGTGACCCTGGGCGGCAATGCTCGCTTAAAAATCTTCGGGACCTTATCCTGCAAATCGGGAAAGCGCATGCTCAGGAAAAACCGAGTGTTTTTCGAAAACGAGGAAGATGCCAATCGGCAAGGTTATCGCCCCTGCGGCCATTGCATGCGAACCGCCTACTTGGTTTGGAAAGTAAGCCAGGTCAATAGCTGATCATTATATCAAATGGTCAGCTATTGCTGGAGCGGCATCATGAAAACGGCTTACTCATACCTCAACGACCTTACGGGGTTCTTTCTGGCGGCCACATAGGTCTTAAAACTGATGGTGAGCAAAGCAATGAGCAATGCTCCAATGGCAGCAATGATAAAGACGAGTATGCTGATGTCTACCCGAAAGGCAAAGCCCTCTAACCAGCCGGTTAGGAAGTAATACGCAGGATACCAGGCCAGGAGATTGGCCAGGAGAATCAATAGCACAAACTCTTTGGAAAGAGAACTCATAATACTCTTGATAGAGGCCCCCAGCACTTTACGAACGCCAATTTCTTTGGTGCGTTGCTCAGTAATAAACGAGGCGAGTCCGAAGAGTCCCATACAAGCGATGACTACGGCCAGCATGGTAAAGAAAGCAATCACCTTGCCCAGGCTCATTTCCGCTCTGTATTGGTTGTCATAGTGGCTATCGAGGAAGAAAAAGTCAAACTCAGCTGAAGGTTGTAATGTGGCCCATTTCGCCTGCAGTCGCCCAATGGTTTCTTTGATATTGTCTGTCTTTACCCGCACATTCAGAAAAGCTGAAAATTGAGGATAGACATGGATCATTAAGGGCTCCACTTCAGTGTGAAGCGAGGCATAATGAAAGTCTTTAATCACCCCCACAATGCGACCAGCCTTAGGCTCAGGCAGTCCATAGATATACTCAAACCTCCTACCTACAGGGTTGTCCTCCAGGCCAAAGGCCCTTATGGCTGCTTCGTTTAGCAAAAAACCTTCATTGGCATCGCTTACCATTTCGGTAGACAGGTCTCGTCCATCCACTATCTCCAGGCCAAAGGTCTCTGCCAGATCTTCATCACCCGACATAATGCGCATGCCCCTCACGCCATTGTCTTGCTGCTGGTTTTCATTACCTGCATCGGTCGATGCAAGGTCTGGTATGCGCACCGACATCACATGAACCCGCTCACCTGGAATTGCTGAAGAGGAGGCTGTGGCTATGACAGAGGGCTCGTTCACAAACTCTCTCTTAATGGTTTCCAGGTTCTGCACCTGACCTCTACCCGGCAGCTTCAATACCAGCACTTGTTCCTTGCTGAAACCAAGGTCTTTGTTCTGTATGTACTGCAATTGGTCATATACCGTACTGGCACCCACAATCAGAAAAATGGAAATTCCGAATTGTAAAATCACCAGTCCGCGTCTGAGGTACAGTGTCCCTTTACTGCCCTTGCCAGCCAGCACGTTTGACTTCAAGGCCTTTAATGGTTGAAAACTGGAGAGAAACAATGATGGGTACAAGCCTGAAAGCAGCCCTACCAGTAAAAAGACGGAGCCTATCATGCCCATTAGCTCCAGGTTCAGGAATATATTTCTCGCTATCAGCTTGCCGGTGAAGTCATTGAAGGCAGGTATGGTTGAAAAAACAATGACCAATGCCAGTACCGTAGCCAAAGAGGTGAAAAAGAACGATTCCCCTAAAAACTGGATAAAAACCTGTCTTTTTTCCGCTCCCAGCACCTTTCGCATCCCTACCTCCTTAGCCCTTTTAGTAGACCGGGCGGTTGCCAGATTCATATAATTGAAGCAGGCAATGACCAGAATAAACAGGGCCACAGTGGAGAAAATATAGACGTATTGCGCCTCTCCATTGGAGGCAAGCTCTTTTTCGGCATGACCATACAAATGGATGTCGGTCAGTGGCATCATCAGCTGCCTAATGCTCAGGCCTTCAATGGGAGCAATTTCGCCAGCCTCATTGCGGATATTCCTGATTTCGTAAATGTCCGCATCCATCTTCGTTTGTAACTGATCAGCATTGGTAGTTTCCAGCAACTTGATGTAAGAATAGAATACTGCAGGGCCTCGGCCATTTACAAGATTGGGATTTCTCCTATGAATCTCTGACATAGGAATGAGCATGTCAAAGCTGAAATGTGAGTTGTGAGGTACATCTTCCAGCACTGCCGCCACCCGGAAGGGAGTGTTTCCTCTTTTGATCAGCTCTCCTACTACATCTGTTTCACCAAAATACTTGATGGCTGTGGCAGCCGTGAGCACGATCTTATCAGGGGCATCCAGTGCTTCATTCAAGTCGCCATGTAAGGCGGGAAAGGAGAATACCTTAAAAAAAGTGGAATCTACATACAGCAGGTTTTCTTCATTGTAAAAGTTGCTACCCGTATTGAAAGCAACAGGCGCTCCTGTGACCATCAGGCGAGTAGAGGTCTCAATCTCGGCATAGCGCTGGTTCACATCGGGAATCAGGAAACCTTGAGTAGCAGCCCAGTGACTTTCTTCACCATTGTACATTGACCAGTTTTCCAGCCGATAAATGCGATCCGCATCCGTATGCTGGCTGTCATAACTCAGTTCATCCTGTACATAAAGAAAAATGAGCATGCTGGTGACCAGCCCTAAGGTCAACCCAAAAATATTGATGAAAGAATAGCCCTTGTATTTGAGGAGATTGCGAAAGGCAATTTTAATGTAGCTTTTGAACATGACCTTGGTGTTTGGAAAAGTAAAACTTCAAAATTCACTGCGATTTTCACTGCTTCACATGTAATTCGCAAGAACTGCTGTTTTATTCCTCTATTCAGGTTGTGAAATCGGGTTTGGCCAAAGATCGCCACAAGTAAATATTGAGGTAGCTTTTCCAGCCTTCAAAATCATCGAAGAACCTGCGCACCTCTTCCTTATCCTTCTTATTTTCCACCAGTTCATGGGCTTCCAGGGCAGAGTTCAAACCTGTATCACCAATGGTGATGCAGTTCATATCTTTGATGGTTTTCATCAGCACATAGTTAGCGGTCCACTCTCCTATGCCCTTTACCGCCATCAGTTCCTTCAACTGACTGGCTCGGTCAGGCAATGCCAATACCTCTGTTTTTGACAGTGCACCTTCACTCACCAGCTTGGCCACGTGAATCACATAGTCGGCCTTTTGTCGGGAAAACTGCATGTCCTTGAGGTCTTCCCTCTCCAGCTGAGCCAGCACTTCAGGTTTTGGGAAAAGATGATGCACCTTTCCATCCAATTCAAGGGTTTCGCCATAAGACTCAACCATTCGCCTCTTGAGTTTGTATGCAAAACTCAGGTTGATCTGTTGCCCGATGATACACCAGCAAATGGCTTCGAACAAATCAGGAATACCAATCAAACGTAGGCCATTGAAGCTCTCAGGCATATAATTCAACACCGGATGCTTTTGCAGCATTTGATAGAAGCCGGAAATATCCCGGTCCAGATCGAGCCAGTCGCGAACATAAGCCTCCACTCCTTCCCTGGCATTAGTATCGCCATTCAGAATATCCACCCTTACAAACTCCCTTTGCTGACTTACTTCAAAAAGGACGGGTTTATAATTGACAAAAATGGGTCGTATTACGCTGGTATCAGTAACGGTATACAGGCAGTCATCATAATTCCTGTCGAGGAACCACAAGCATTCACGGAAAGAGAAATCCGCTGGGATGGGGATTTGAAAACCGTTCATTCGATCAGAAGCGAGCCGCCAGCAGCAGGTTCAGGTCTTTGAAGGGCAGATTAAACTTCTTGGAAATGGATAGGTTCGTGGTGCTGCCTTTGTAGGCGTAAACACCCCGGTTGAACCATGGGTATTGGTAGATCATTTCATCAATACTCCCGGCATCTGCTACCTTTAGTAGAATGGGCGTGAGGATATTGCTCAGCGCAGTAGTGGCCGTTCTGGCAGCCCGGGAAGCTATATTGGGCACACAATAATGAACCACATCATATTTTCGGAAGGTCGGGTTGACATGAGAAGTAGTCTCTGAAGTTTCAATGCACCCCCCCTGGTCTATGGACACATCGATGATCACTGCACCTGGTTTCATGCTGGCAACCATCTCTTCAGTTACCACACAACGGGCCCTGCCTTTTTCAGGCCTCAAGGCGCCAATCACCACATCGGCCGAGCGCAATGACTGGCTCAGTGTTACCGAATCGATGACTGAAGTAAATACCTGATTGTTCAGCTTGTGCTTGATGCGCCTCAGTTTGTACACTTCATTGTCGAAAATGCGCACTTCGGCACCCAGTCCTAAGGCTGCTCGTGCCGCGTTCTGCGCCACCGTACCAGCCCCAATGATGATCACACGCGTAGAAGGCACCCCGGTAATACCACCAAGGATTACACCCTTGCCCCCATTCACAGTGCTCATGTATTCGGCAGCAATGGGTATGGCCAGGTTGCCAGCCAGCTCACTCATTGCATTGACAATAGGCAGGCCCTTGGCCTTGTCTTCAATCATCTCATAAGCAATGGCCGTGATTTTCTTCTTATTGATGGCCTCGAAATAAGTACTATTGGCATTTCCCATTTGCAAGGCAGAAATCAGGGTTGACCCCGGTTTCATCATGTCAATTTCTGCTAGTGTTGGTGGCTCCACCTTTACTATCAAGTCGGCCTCAAAAGCCTCTTTGGCCGAATACACTATGCGTGTACCCGCCTCGCTGTATTCGTCATCGGTAAAGTAGGCATCTTTGCCAGCGCCCTGTTCCAGATTCACCTGCTGATCATTGGCCATCAAAATTCCCGTGGCCGCAGGGGTCAGGGCCACTCGGTTTTCCTGATAAGCAGTCTCATTGGGTAGCGATATCTGAATGGATTTACCACCAGATTTCACCTTGAGTAACTTTTCCTGTGGGTATAGGCTCCCCTCCTTGGCCAGTGCTTCAAAACCCGATTTCTTTCCCTCAGCCATGCATGGTCATTTTGATCGTTCTGGAATGATCTGAATTCTCTGTAATGTCTATTCGCAAAAAGCGTTCTGGCAACAAACCCTCGACCCTCTCGGGCCACTCCATCAGGCAAATGTTGCCAGCATAAAAATATTCTTCAATGCCTATGTCCAGCGCTTCTTCTTCGCTTTCGAGGCGGTAAAAATCAAAATGGTAGAGCGTTTCGTCTTTGGCGGTAAGGTACTCGTTCACAATTGAAAAAGTAGGGCTACTCACCTCGTCTAACACGTCCAATTCTGCACAAATGGCCCTGATCAGTGTAGTCTTTCCCGCTCCCATTTCTCCAATGAAAAGCCAGGCATCAGCCCCCTTTCCAGCTTCAATGATGGCTTTTGATGCGGCCTCCAACTGGTCGGGGCCATGGGTAACCAACTCACCAATCAACTCCATCAGCTCCTTTTCGAATTTAAGGAAATAATCGGAATTATGACCTCCTCCAAAGAGATGCCACCATGCTGAAAAGTGTCGCGATAATGCTTCACATAGTGGTTGTAATTGTTGGGGTAGGCGAAAAAGACATCCTCTGTAGCAAATACATAGGAGGTGGAAATATTGGCCTTGGGCAAGTGAAGGTTTTCCGGTTTATGCACCGTATACACCTCACGGGTTTCTTTATGTCCCAGGTTGCGACCATGTTTGTAGCGCAGATTGGTATTCACATTTCTATCGCCAACAATCTTGTATGGTTTCTTTACCCGGTAAGTACCATGGTCCGTAGTAATGATCACCTTCCCTGCCTTTTCGCTGATCAGCTTAAGTAGGTCAAACAGTGGTGAATGCTGAAACCACGATTGAGTAAGTGAACGATAGGCCGACTCATCAGCAGCCAGTTCACGAATCATCTGCATGTCGGTGCGGGCATGTGAAAGCATGTCCACAAAGTTGTACACCACCACATTCAGGTCGTTTTTGAGCAAGTTGTTGAACTGATCATTCAATTGCTTGCCCTGTGTAGAATGTATGATTTTATGATAGCTAAACTTGACATCCTTGCGTAAACCCGCAATCTGGCGCTTCAAAAATTCAGCTTCGTGTTTATTCTTACTACCCTCCTCCTCATCAGACACCCAAAGGTCGGGGTGCTTTTTAGACATCTCTAAGGGTAGCTCACCGGAGAAAATGGCGTTGCGAGCATAGGCTGTGGTAGTGGGTAGAATAGAATAGTAGGCATCCTCTTCTTCCACATTAAAATAAGGCGCTATGTCTTCCTGAATAATGCGCCACTGGTCGTAACGCAGATTATCTATCACTATAAAGAAAAGCGGTTCGCCATTGAGCTCGGGAAACACCTTGGTCTTCATCAACTGATGCGAGAGCAAGGGACGATCAATATTCGGCTCGTTGAGCCACTCTTCATAGTTGTTAATCAGGAAGTCAGCGAAATTGGCGTTGGCTTCAGTCTTTTGCATCTCCAGCACTTCAGACATGCTTTTGTTTTCAGTCTTGTCAATTTCAAGCTCCCAGAACACCAGTTTTTTGTAGACATCCACCCACTCATGGTGATCCATATCATCACCAAAGGCCAGACTGATGTTTCGAAAGTCCTGCTGGTACTGCATATTGGTCCTTTCAGTAACCAGGCGCTTGTTGTCCAGAATCTTTTTGACTGAAAGCAGTATCTGACTGGGGTTGAGTGGCTTAATCAGGTAGTCGGCAATCTTCGACCCAATGGCCTCCTCCATGATGTGCTCTTCCTCGCTTTTGGTGATCATGACCACCGGCAAAGAAGGCCTGCTCGCTTTGATATAATTGAGCGTTTCGAGCCCTGTCATTCCCGGCATATTTTCATCCAGAAAAACCACATCGAAGTACTCTTTTTCAACCGCTTCTATGGCATCGGCTCCGCTGGTAACGGGGGTAATGTCATAGCCACGATCGTTGAGAAAAAGGATGTGTGGTTTCAACAAGTCTATCTCATCATCTGCCCACAAAATGTTATATCTTTGCATAGCTTCTCTTTGGCAACAAGGCCGAATTTAACAGAATAAAAGCACAAACTTTGAACAAAAAAAAGATTATCAATGATCCTGTTTACGGTTTCATAACCATAAGAAGTGAACTGGTCTTTGACATCATCAACCACCCCTATTTTCAGCGGCTCAGGCGCATCAAACAAATGGGGCTTTCAGAGCTGGTTTATCCCGGTGCTCATCACACCCGATTTCACCATGCCATTGGTGCCATGCACCTGATGAACATTACCCTGGATAACCTGCGGGCCAAAGGGGTTGAAATTACCGATGAGGAATATGAAGGTGCTTCTGTGGCCATTCTATTGCACGACATTGGCCACGGCCCTTTCTCGCATGCCCTGGAATACACCTTGCTTAAAGATGTGCCCCACGAGCATTTGTCAAGAATGATCATCTCCAGGCTCAATCGTGAAATGGACGGAAAGCTGGAAATGGGTCTCAATATTTTCAACGGCCATTATCATAAGCGCTTTCTCAACGAACTAGTGGCATCACAACTCGATATCGACCGGCTCGATTATCTGAAAAGAGATAGCTTCTTTACCGGAGTGTCAGAAGGCACCATTGGGGCCGACCGCATCATCAAGATGCTCGATGTGCACGAAGGCCGGCTGGTAGTAGAAGAAAAAGGCATTTATAGCATAGAAAATTTCCTGAGCGCCAGGAGGCTGATGTACTGGCAGGTATACTTGCACAAAGCGGGGGTTGCTGCCGAAAAAATGCTGATCAAGATCATTGAGCGCGCCCGAAGACTCACCCACAAAGGAGAAGAGGTCTTTGCCAGCCCCCCATTGAAGCTATTTCTGACCAGGGAGGTAGGTATTGAGCTGTTTGCAGAAGAAGAGGGCATTCTCGAGAGTTTCGCACAGCTAGACGATTACGACATTTGGGGTGCCATCAAAATCTGGGCACATCATGAAGACCGAATTTTGAGCAGCCTCTGCCAAATGCTGCTTGACAGAAAGCTTTTCAGGATCAAACTTACCAACGAGGCACCTGCCAAAGAAGAGATCAAAAGCATCGAAAAGAAGATCATGGAGACCTACAACCTCAAACCCCAGGAGGTGAAGTACTACTTTTCGCACGGCAAAGTGACCAACAATGCCTACATGATCTCAGACAAAGAAATCCTGATTTTATCGAAGTCGGGACAGGTACGAGATGTGGTTGAAGCAGCCGATTTACCCAATATTAAGGCCATGAGCAAAATCGTACGCAAATACTATCGTTGCTGGCCAAAAGACATATCTTTGTGAAATTCAATTTTTACGCATGGAATTGACTGTTGATCAAGTAGCTGGGCTACTGGAAGGCAAGGTGGATGGAGACGGAAGTCAGAAAGTAAACCGTTTGGAAAAGATAGAAGAAGCCACCTCCGGCAGTATCGCATTCCTGGCCAATCCCAAATACACCGAATTCATTTATTCAACCAAGGCTTCGGCCGTGATTGTAAACGAGGATTTTCTACCTGAAAAACCCATTTCAGCCATTCTGATCAGGGTAGAAAACGCCTATGCCAGCTTCGCCAAATTGTTGGAAGAATACGAGCGCATGACGCGCAAAGTAAAACAAGGCATAGAGCAGCCCTCTTTTCAGAGTGAAACCGCACAAGTAGGTGAAGAAACTTACCTGGGTGCCTTTTCTTACCTGGGCGACAATGTCAAAGTGGGCAATGGCTCCAAAATCTACCCCAACACAGTGTTGGGTGACAATGTAGAAGTAGGCGAAAACACCATCATTTATGCAGGTGTAAAAGTGTACGACAACTGCAAAATTGGTAACAATTGCGTCATTCATTCCGGTGTGGTCATTGGTAGCGATGGATTCGGCTTTGCCCCACAGGAAGACGGTAGTTACAAGGCCGTACCACAGACGGGCAATGTAATTATTGAAGACAATGTAGACATAGGGGCCAACACGGTTCTCGATTGTGCTACCATTGGCTCTACCATAGTACGCAGTGGCGTGAAGCTGGACAACCTGGTGCAAATCGCTCATAATGTGGAAGTAGGCAAGAACACGGTAGTGGCCGCGCAAGCCGGTATTTCCGGTACGGCAAAAATTGGTGAAAACTGCCAAATTGGTGGTCAGGCTGGCGTTACCGGCCATTTATCCATTGCCAACAAGACCATCATTGGTCCGCAGGCTGGCGTGCCGAAGACCATTAAAGAGGAAGGCAAAATATTTTTTGGCAGCCCCTTGGTTGAACATCGTGATTTCCTACGAATCTCTGTGGCATTGAGAAAACTTCCACAGTTGGTCGAAAGAGTGAATCAACTGGAAAAAAAGAGTTAAATTTCGCGAATTTTCGCAGCAAAGGATGAAAACGAAACAACATACGATCAAAGAACCGGTAACGGTATCGGGCGTAGGTTTACATACAGGTGTAGAGGCCAATATGACCTTCACACCAGCACCCCCCAACCATGGTATCAAGTTCCAACGAGTTGACCTTCCCGATCAACCCATTGTCGATGCCGATGTAGATTATGTAGTAGACTTGTCGAGAGGCACTACCATTGAGCACAATGGTGCGCGCATCAATACCGTAGAGCATACACTGGCAGCTTTGGTAGGCCTTGAAATAGACAATGTAATGGTGCAACTGGACGGGCCGGAACCTCCAATATTGGATGGCAGCTCTAAGATGTTCATCGATGCACTGGAAACTGTAGGTTGTGAAGAGCAAAACGCCCTACGTAACTTCTTTGAGGTAAATGAGAGCATCATGTACCGCGACTCGTCAAGAGATGTGGAAATTGCTGCACTGCCGCTGGATGACTATCGGGTAACGGTCATGGTAGATTACAACTCCCCTGTTTTAGGCAGTCAGCATGCCACTCTTACTGATATTTCTGATTTCAAAAAAGACATAGCTTCCAGCCGTACGTTTTGCTTTTTGCATGAGCTGGAAATGCTTTATAAAAATAACCTTATTCGCGGGGGCGACCTGAACAATGCCATTGTGGTGGTAGATCGTGTGGTGAAAGACGAAGAGCTTGATTACCTGGCTGGTTTATTCAACAAGCCAAAAGTGGAGGTAAAGAAAGAGGGCATTCTTAACAATGTTGATCTGCGCCATAAAAACGAACCTGCCCGACACAAACTGCTGGATGTGGTGGGAGACCTGGCCCTGGTAGGCCGCCCTATCAAAGCGCAAATTCTGGCGGCCAGGCCTGGCCATGCCGCAAATGTAGCCTTTGCCAAAAAGCTTAAGAAGGCCATGAAGGCTTCTAAGACTACCGCGCCTTATTACGACCCCAACCTGGAGCCTGTGATGGACATTAACCAGATCATGCAGATCTTGCCTCATCGCTACCCCTTCCTGCTGATTGACAAGATCATTCATCTGGACGACACCATGGTTTCGGGCATAAAGAACGTGACCAGGAATGAGCCCTTCTTTGATGGCCACTTCCCTGGCAACCCGGTGATGCCGGGTGTACTGCAAATTGAGGCCATGGCCCAAATTGGCGGTATTTTGGTACTGAACACAGTACCCGACCCCGAGAATTATACTCCCTACTTCCTGGGCATTGATAAATGTAAGTTTAGAAAAATGGTGATCCCGGGAGACACCTTAAAGTTCAAGTGTGAGTTAACGGCCCCGATCAAGCGTGGTATTGCTCAAATGAACGGATACGCCTATGTGGGCAACACCCTGGTGTGTGAAGCCTCCATGACTGCTAGAATAGTAAGAAACCCATGAATCAGCCCTTAGCCTATATTCACCCGGAAGCAAAAATCGCCCGCAATGTGGTGATCGAACCTTTTGTGACCATTAGTAAAAACGTAGTGATTGACGAAGGGACCTGGATTGGCTCTAACGTTACCATCATGGAAGGTGCGCGCATTGGAAAGAATGTGAAAATTTTTCCGGGAGCAGTGGTCTCTGCCATACCTCAAGACCTCAAATTTGGCGGTGAAGAAACCACCATGGAAATAGGCGACAACACCGTGATTAGAGAGTGTGTTACCCTCAACAGAGGCACCGATGCCACCAATAAAACGCTGATTGGCAGCGACTGTCTGGTAATGGCCTATACGCACGTAGCGCACGATTGCGTGATTGGCGACAACTGTATTTTAGTTAATGCCGTACAGCTGGCCGGTCATGTAACCATTGAAGATTATGCCATTGTGGGTGGGGCCGCGGCTGTACATCAGTTTGTAAAAATTGGTGCACATACCATGGTGTCTGGTGGTTCACTGGTAAGAAAAGACGTTCCTCCTTATACTAAGGCAGGTAGAGAGCCCCTCAGCTATGCAGGTATCAACTCAGTAGGCCTGAGAAGAAGAGGCTATAACAACGATAAGATTGCCGAGATCCAGGAGATTTACCGGTATATCTTCTTAAAAGGGCTGAATAACTCCAAGGCACTGGACCTGCTGGAACTGGAAATGCCCCCTTCAAAAGAAAGAGACGAGATCATTAACTTCTTCAGAAATTCTGACCGCGGGGTCATGAAGGGTTACACGGCCCGTTAACATGGAGATTAAGGCAACCGGACTGGGAAAGCGTTATCAAAAGGAGTGGATATTCCGTAAACTGGATGCCCATTTCGAATCAGGTAAGAGCTATGCCATAACCGGGCCCAATGGCAGCGGAAAATCTACCCTGTTGCAATCACTCACTAGCTTCTTTCCTCCAACAGAGGGACAAATAGTGTACACCCATGAAGCGAAGGAGGTGCCCATAGAGCAGCATTACCTGTTTTTCGATATAATTACTCCTTATCTCGAAATCATGGAAGAGTTTACTCTGAAGGAGTTCCTTTCATTTCATTTCAAATTTAAGCAGTTGAAGGCAGGGTACAGCCTTAATGATTTTATTGAAAGGGTGTACCTGGAAAAAGACGTAGATAAGTTGATAAGCAATTTCTCGTCAGGCATGAAACAGCGTTTAAAACTGGGCTTGGCCTTCTTTTCTGAGAGCCCCATTGCTTTTTTAGATGAGCCTACTTCTAACCTTGACGAACGAGGCGTGAACTGGTATCTGGAAAATGTGAAAGCCATCTTGGGTCATAAGCTGGTGTTGATCAGTTCAAATCAAAAGTATGAATATGACTTTTGTACTGAACTTGTTCATATACCTGACTTTAAGTAGCAAATTTTGAGCTTAGCCCTGCCCATTTGCACAATTAATTAAGTATTATTGGTAATTGAAAAAACTGAGTGTAATGATAAAATTTAAAAATCTCGTCTTTGCTATAGTGTCGATTGCAGTAATCTCCGCCCTTTCTTGTGGTGGTGGAGGAGGAGGAGGAGGTGACGATCCCGTTCCATTAACTCCAGAAGAACAAAGACTACTTGATCTTGGAGGCTCTTCAGGTGTTACCTGGGTAGCAACTTCTATAACGCAAGATGGAGCTCCGACTGACGGGCTTGAAAACTTCAGTATCACCTTGCGTGGCACTGAGACCAGTAAGACTTATAATTCAACTGACGCATCTCCGTTCCTGAGTAGCTCAGGAACCTGGGACTTTAATAATGACAACATTAGCCAATTGGTATTTGATGGTGATTCTGACAATGTATATGTCATCAGTGAACTTAATACAACAAGCACGCCAGCTACGGTGAAGTTGACTGTGAACTATACCAACCCTCAAGGTGGGGTTCCTGCTGGACAGAATGGCACTTATGTGTTCAGTCTGCAAGCACAGTAACCTTTAAAGACATTCAATTTAAAAGGCCTCAATTGAGGCCTTTTTTTATGCTTAAGAATTAGTACTGGAGTATCTACTTTGTTAAGCCAAGGTAATGATGGTGACACCCGCCCCACCCCTATCAGCATGCTCATCGCGGAAATCGGTTACTTCTTTGTAGGTTTTCAGGTGGGTTCTCACCACTTGCCTAAGCACACCATTGCCTTTGCCGTGAACAATGTACAGTTCGGTCTGACCAAGTAACAGGGCATCGTCCAGGTACTGCTCAAGCCGGGGAATTACCTCTTCGGCACGGTAGCCACGAATATCGAGTTTACCGGAGAAATCGGCCATTTTCTGATTCAAGGCTACCCCTCTCGACTCCTGGACCTGAGTTTCCTGCCTAAAGTCTTTCCGGCTCACTTTCTCCAGGCGCTTGAGCTTTACAATAGAGCTGAGCCCGCCAATGGCCAATTCTGCATCCTTGCCCTTAATAGCCGTTACCCTGGCTACTGTCTCCTGACCCTGGATGCGCACATAACTACCTTTTTCAATTTTACCCTCAGCTGGCAATATCACCGCTTTGGTTGGTAGAGGAGCAGGTTCTGGCTGGGTTTTCTTTTTAACCGTCTCAAGTTCTTTGCGCAGGCTCTTCACCTTTTCCTTGTCGGCTTGCTCTTCTCTTATTTCTCTGATTACCCGCTCAATCTTCTTATTGGCACCGGCCACCAATGCAGAGGCCTCGGCTTTTGCCTTTCTTATGACTTCTTTCTGCTGTCCTTCCAGGTGCTTTTTCAGCTCCTCATACTGCGAAGTGAGCTCGTCCAGTTCTTTTTCTTTCGATTTAACACGCCTCTCAGCCTTGTCTACCTCGTACTTTTGGCTCTCAAGTTGCCCTAGCATTTGATCAAACGACACTTGTTTGACACCCACCCGCTCTTTGGCTTTGTCTATGGTCGACTTGGGCAGGCCAATCTTCTGAGCAATCTCCAGTGCAAACGAGCTACCAGGCTTGCCAATCTCCAACTGATAAAGAGGTTGTAGCTGCTTCAGGTCATATTTCATGGCCCCATTGATAAGGCCTGGCTGCTTGTCGGCAAATTCTTTCAGGTTGCCATAGTGCGTGGTGATGACACCCAGCCCTTTCGAGTCTTTCAACTCGCTCAAGATAGATTCGGCAATGGCACCGCCAAACTGAGGTTCAGTACCTGTGCCAAACTCATCAATAAGGAAAAGTGTGCCCTTGTTTACATGCGCCAGCAACTGCTTCATGTTCACCAGGTGTGAACTATAGGTACTCAGGTCGTTCTCAATCGACTGTTCATCGCCAATGTCGATGAAGAGGTCGCGAAAAATACCAAACTCTGAATCTTCACGAACAGGCACCAAAAGCCCGCACTGAAACATGTACTGCAGCAGCCCCACGGTTTTGAGACATACACTTTTACCACCCGCATTGGGTCCGGAGATCAGCAGTACCCTGTTATGACTATCCAACCTGATGTCGAGTGGTACTACTTCCTTATTCTGTTCTTTATGGGCCAGTAGCAATATGGGGTGGCGGGCTTGTTTCCAGTCAAAGCCTTTTTGCGACTTCCAAAGAGGTTTTACTGCTTCTATTTCGATAGACAAACGCGCCTTGGCCCTTATAAAATCGATCAGGCCGAGGAATTGCACTACACCAGAAAGGTTGGGAATCTCCGGCCTTAGCCGGTCAGTCAGCTCTGTCAGAATGCGGATTACCTCGCGTTGCTCAGCGTATTGTAATTCTTTTACCTCATTGTTGATCTCCAGCACTTCACCCGGTTCAAGATAAACGGTTTGGCCCGTGGCCGACTCACCATGTACAAAACCTTTGATGCGTCTTTTGTGCTCTGCCAATACGGGAATGACCATACGACCATCACGAATGGTAATGTTTACATCGTCAGGCGTATAACCTTCTTTTTGCGCACGCCTCAATACACCATCCAACACTTTTCTCAGCCTTCGTTGCTCTTGCTCAATGCCCTTTCTTATTTCGAAGAGAAGGTCACTTGCATGGTCATGCAACTTGCCCCTATCGTCAAAGCGTTTGTCTAAAGACCAGAGCAGATCAGCATCAAACAATACCGGGTGGGTAAGCTCAGAGAGTTCCGGATAATCTTCGCGGTGCCCACTGAAAAAATCAAGGCATCGGTCGAGTGTTTTGAAAGAAAGTATGAGGTTATAAAACTCCTCTTCAATCAGGTAGGAATTCTCTACCTCAGCCTTCTTCAGGTAAGGTGTAATGTCTATGTAATTGCTATTGGGAAACAGTTCGCCACTTTGGATAATGTGCACGAACTCATCCGTTTGTATCAACCAGCGCTCAATGGCAGTACGCTCTTTCGAATACTTGATCTTACCGACAAACTGCTGACCCAGTGAGCTTTCACAGGCTTCTATAAGCTGGGTTCTTATTTTGTCAAAGCCGAGTTTTTGTTCCAGGTTTTGGGGATAGAGCATTACCTATCCGGTCTTTTACCGGTTTCTTTTATTTGTTGAATTACTTTTAAGCTGTCAATCACAGCATCGGTGATGTAGAGGGCTTCTTCGGGGCGAAGCATGTAGTATTGGTAGCTCTTTACATAGGTGAGGCTGTCTACTTCATATTCATCAAAAACACGTTTTTCAAGTTCACCATACAGCACCTTTGAGCTGTCATTGCCCAGGGTCAAAACGGCCACTCTACCTTCTAAAATGCGCAGGTCTACCATCATACTGATCATGGTACCGTGCGGTAGAATATCCTCCGGTCTTTTCTCTTCTCCACCACAGGAAAAAAGCAAGACTGCTACCATTCCTAGAAAAACCTTTTTAATGGCTGAACCGTCCATTTAATTTTCAACAACTATTGTAAAAACTGATTACAAAGGTACATCAATAAAATTTATGCCAAGCTCAGCCCAATTAACCATTTTTAAGAATTATTGGGTGTAGTGAACGTAAATAAATGATATTTTAGCCGCTTCGTTATGCAGCACATCATTTCCAAACTCAGGAAATACGAAATACAAATCAGAAAGGCCCTCAATTCCAGAATGCAGGGAGACTTTCATTCCATCTTTAAAGGAACGGGAATGGAGTTTGATGGCGTGCGTGAATACCAATATGGTGACGACCCTAGAATCATAGACTGGAATGTGTCTGCCAAAGGCAATGGCACTTATGTAAAAACTTTTAAGGAAGAGAAAGAGCAGACGGTTTACTTTCTGCTCGATGTGAGTGCTTCGCAGGAAATAGGAAATCCGGGTGCTCAGAAAGTAGACATTGGAAAAGAGGTTTGCGGTGTGCTGACACTTTCTGCCATTAAAGAGCAGAATAAGGTAGGGCTACTGTGCTTTTCTGACAAGAATGAAAAGTACATGAAGTCGGGCAAGGGCAGCAAGCACGGTTATGCCATCATCAAAGAGATGTATAACCTGAAGCCTGAGAGCACCAAGACTGACCTGAACGCGGCCATGAAGTTTAGCCTGGAGCTGATCAAAAAGCGGTCGGTGATCCTTATCATCTCTGACTTTATAGACGAAGGCTATGAAAAAAACCTGAGAACCCTGGCCAAACGGCATGACCTGGTGGCCATCCACCTCAAAGATGATCGTGAGACCAAAATGCCTAAGCTGGGTATTATCCCTATATATGACAAGGAAAGTCGCAAGACCATTTGGGTGAATACCTCTTCTGCCGAATTCAGAAAAAAACTGGATAGCCGCTATACAGATGGCAAGAGTGAGCTTGAGAAATTTTGCCGCAAAAACGAGATCAACTATCTGGAAATCAACACCAAGGACCATTACGTGCCTCAGCTTATCAAACTTTTCAAACTCAGAAATAAATCTCTCAAAAGTGTCTAGGAAGTTTAGTGTAGCAGCCGGGTTTTGGATGATGCTTTGCTCCCTGGTTTTGACCGGGCAGGAGACAAAGCCTAAGGCCAATTTTGAAAGAGACAGCGTAAAAATAGGTGAGGTTGTTCCTTTTACATTTAGCTATGTGGACCGTAAAAACCGGCCGGTTATTTTTCCTGATTCAGTATATGATTTCTCCCCATTTGAGCTGGTACGCAAAGAATATTACGACACACAATCTGACAGTCTGAATAGTATAGATAGTGCGGTGTATTACCTCACCACTTTTGAGATAGACAAGGTGCAGAAATTGTCTCTGCCTGTGTACCTGGTAACCGGTGGTGATAGCTTACCCGTATTTAGCAATACCGATAGCATCAAGCTGTGGGAAGTAGTTTTGGACCTGCCCGACTCAGTCGACTTGCAGGAAACCGCGCATTACCGACCGGTATCTACCCAGTTCAACTACCCCTATTTCGTCATTGCCCTGGTGGCCTTGGGCATCATCGGGCTCATTGTGCTGTTGATTTGGGGTAAGGCCATCAGGAAGAAAATCAAGCTCTATAGACTTTCTAAAAAGCTGGGAAAATTCAAGTTGGGTTTTGAGGAAGAGATGAATGGGCTTACAGGTGATGTCACCAAGCCACAGATTGAGCAGGTGCTGAAGTTTTGGAAAAACTTTATGGAGCAGCTGGACCGTATTCCTTATCGTAAACTCACCACCAAAGAGATTGTATTTATACACCAGAACAAAAGCCTGGAAGAGACCTTAAAATCGATTGACAGAAACATTTATAGCCAGGCTGTGGCTGCGGCCCTGCAAAACGATTTTGAGTATTTGATGGACTACACGGTAGATCATTATAACCGCATTACGGAGGAGATTAAAAATGCTTGACGCAAACGAATTTAAATGGTATTCGCCAGAGTGGTTCTTCCCCTCTGCCTGGCAGTCATTCGATTGGGAAATGGGCTTTTTGCTTCCCCTGGTATTTTTGGTTCCTGTGATTTTTCTGGCCAAATGGCTCATTGGTACGCAAATCAAGCAAAAGCTGTCTGTTGCACTTCCTAAAAAAGACATTGGCACCAGCTGGACCAGTTACCTGAGAGTGATCCCCAACATACTTTTTGCCCTGGCGCTCATTTTCATGATTGTGGCCTTGGCTCGTCCACAAAAAATCAATGAGAAAGTAGAGCAGTGGACGGAAGGCATTGACATTATGCTGGTGATTGACATCTCGGAGTCGATGCAGATTGAAGATTTTAAACCCAACCGGCTGGAGGCTGCCAAGCGCACTGCCAGAAGCTTTATTTCGGGCCGTTTTCAAGATCGCATTGGCATCGTGATCTTCTCTGGCGATGCTTATTCGCTTTCGCCTCTTACTACCGACTACGACCTGTTGTACAAGTTCATAGAAGAAGACATAGACTTCAAACGTATAGAGAACCGAGGTACGGCCATTGGTAGTGCTATTGCCACTGGCACTAACCGCATGCGCGAATCTGATGCCAGTTCTAAAGTAATGATTCTGCTCTCTGACGGGGACAATACTGCCGGCAACATAGACCCTATTACCGCTGCGGAATTAGCCGCTGCTTACAGCATCAAGATTTACTCCATTGGTATTGGCAAAGAGGGTAAGGTACCTTTTGGTAAAGACTTTTTCGGCAGGCCACAGATGGTAGACAATACACTGGATGAGACCAACCTGCGCGAGATTGCCAGAATTGGCGAAGGCCAGTTCTATCGGGTATCAGATGCTGAAGCACTTGGTAATGTTTTCTCGCTTATCGATCAATATGAGAAGGCTGAGATCAAAGAGACACGCTATAAAAACACGACTGACTTCTACCCCATCTACCTCAACTGGGGCATCGTATTCTTCCTGCTTTTCATGATGTCAAAAAGTACTTTCGTAAGCAACGTATTGGAAGACTAAAAAGTCAGAGTAAGCCCTAAGCCAACGCTACCGCCCGTGGTAGCAGGTTGAATGGTTTCCAAAATGCGGGTAAGGTCTTTGTTTTTGAGCTGCAGTGCAGTAAAGAGCACAGCATCGAAGACCAACAGAAAACCTCCTTGCAGTATGAGTGAACGGCCATAACCATCTAAAATATTCCTTTTCTTTTCACGGCTTTTGGCCATCTCTTTCATGAGAAATCCACCGGTAATATAGGCTACATCCAGGGCAGCATTGAAGATCAATATTTTTCCCATTTGGTGATACTCCGCTACAGTCTCCGCCATGCTGATGGTAGTCGGGTCAGTAATAAGCGAGTGCCTCAGACCCGGTACCGCAAGGGCCAGATTCACAATGTTCCAGTAGATGTTCATGCGGTAGAAATGGCCATCGCTGCCTGAAGCATTGCGGGTGAGAAAGGCATTAACACCAATATTGCTCACTGCCCAGCCGGTAAGCACCATCATGCCCACTTTGTTTACCTGTAACCTTTCAGTGTTGAATTGCGCCAGTGTATCGGTCTGACCATTGAGTGTAAATACCACCAGACAAAGGCAGCAGGTGATGAAGAAGCTTCTTTTCATTATCCCAGGATTGAATAACCCAGGCCTTCGAGTACATAATTGAACAAATAAAACCCAAAGCCAATCAAGACCAGACCTACAATGCGGTTCATGATCTTCATAAAGCGTGGTGTTACAATTTCGCTCAGTTTTACTGCGAAGTATGACTTGAGCATGTCTGTACCGAATACCGTGGCTATGAGGGTAACAAAGAAGGTAAGGGTCTGGTTTTCTGAAAAGTTAAACTCAAGGGTCACCTTAGACATAATGCCTATCCAGAAGAAGAGCACAAAGGGGTTGACTCCATTGAGGAAAAAGCCTTTCATGATTTGCCGAAACCAGGGCGTTTCTTCGTCATGAAATTGTCTGGCACCTTTTACGGGCACTGGCTTTAAGATGGAGGCAATGCCAAAACCCAGCATGAGCACACCACCAACCCCACCCAGCCACATGTTAAATGAGGGATTATCGACAAAGCGTGAAATACCGAAGTAGGTTACGAAAATGTAGAATGCATCGCTCAGGGCTATCCCTATGGCCATAAAAAAGCCAGACCAAAAACCTCGTTCAATGCTATTTTGTATCAGGGCAAAAAACACCGGGCCAATGAGCACGCATAGCAACAGCCCATATAAAAACCCATTCCAGATGGCATCCATTAAATTAGCTTAAGGGGACCTCCTTACCCAGGAATTGCAGCCAACTGGCCAGCTTTTCTTTTTTAAGTACACGTGGAAATTTAGACTGCCCTCCTTCTTTGCCCTCAGCGCGCATCCAATCGTAAAAAGTCTCTGTTGGCAACACATCCACAATCACACTTTTAAGGGCATGCTGGCGTTCTACGGCATAGTCATCGTTGAGTTCACAAAGGTGATGGTCGATGCGATCTCTCAATTTATCGGCATCCAGCTGGTCATCAGAACCCACATACCATTGGTGAGAAAAGAGGTTCCCGTCAGGCACACCAGATACTGTAAATTCTTTTACTGAAATGTCTAGCTCTCCCGAGGCCAGTTCAATGGCGCGGTTCATGTTATCCACCGATAAATGCTCTCCACAGAGGCTGAGAAAATGTTTGGTACGGCCGGTAATGATGATCTCCGAACTCTTTTTGTCTACAAATTTGATGGTATCGCCAATCTGATATCGCCATGCACCGGCACAGGTAGAAATGAGCAGCGCATATTCCTTACCCTCTTCAATCTGGTCGATCATGAGGGTTTCAGGATTTTCCACAAGCATACCGTCTTCATCGAAGTTTTCTTCAGTGAAGGGTACGAATTCATAGAAGATGCCATTGTTGAGTACCAGGCGCATGCTGCGCTTGTCGGGGTCGGCCTGAAAAGCCAGGAAGCCTTCAGAAGCCAGGTATGTTTCAATATAGTGTATAGGCTTGCCCAGCAGTCGGTCGAAGCCTTTGCGATAGGGCTCAAAGGAAACACCACCATGCACAAAAGCACCAAGGTTGGGCCAAATTTCGTGGATATTGTCTACGCCATAGCGCTCAATGATTTTTTCTATCAAAATGGTCATCCAGGCCGGTACTCCTACAATCATTCCAATGTTCCACTTGGGCGCACTCTCCACTATTTCATCCAGCTTGGTGGCCCAGTCCTTTTGCTTCTTGATTTTGGGTGTGGGCCTTGAAAAGCCCTGAATCCAAATAGGCAACTGCCCGGTGGTAATGCCACTGAGGTCACCGTAATAATAATTTCCCGAGAAATTGAGAGAGGTGCTTCCGCCCAGCATCAGCATGCCGCATTGGAAAAACTTATCCGGCATATCGTACTTAGAGAGCGTGTACATGTGCCGTGTACCCGTTTTCCTGATCTGGCGGATCATGTCTTTGGTAACCGGAATGTACTTGGAGGTAGCTCCTGAGGTACCCGAGCTCAGTGCGAAAAACTTGGTTTTCCCTGGCCAGCTGACATCCGTCTCCCCTGCCCTGATTTTGTGCCACCAGTTTTCGTTCATTTTATCATAATCGCAGGCGGGTACATGCGATTTGAAATCTTCGAAAAACTCGTGACCTCCAAAGCTCCTGAAAGACTCCAGGATGTCAAAAAACTTGTTGGCACGGCCAAACTGTGTATTACGAGCACTTATCAGAAGTTTGGATAGTTCCTTCTTCTGGAGCTCATAAGGGGAAGTAAAATCTTGTTCAAGGGTCTCGCGCAGTTTGATTCCCTTTTTTAATAATGTTCCTATTATAGGCATGCGATAGTTTTTACGACTGACTCAAATATGGCATTCGGCATCCGTTGGATTTAAATTCCACTAACTTTGAGCCCGCGAACGCTGTGCAAAGATAACAGAAAACAAAAAGCGTAATAACCTGCCCATGAGCATACCCGGTAAAATCACTCAATATCAAGAAGCACTCGCCCAATATGGGTCTCGCCTCATAGCTGTGAGTAAGACTAAACCAAAGGAAGATTTGTTACAGGCTTATGAAATTGGCCAGCGAGATTTTGGCGAAAACAAGGTCCAGGAGCTGGTAGACAAGGCTGAAACCCTACCTAAAGACATTCAATGGCACATGATTGGCCACCTACAAAGGAACAAGGTAAAATACATTGCGCCTTTTGTCACGCTTATTCATGCCGTGGACAGCCCAAGATTGGCGGCTGAAATAAATAAGCAGGCACTTAAAAATAATCGTGTAATCGACTGCCTGTTGCAGGTGCACATAGCCGATGAGGCTACCAAATTTGGTTTTGATGAGACTGAGTTGTTGGAATTTCTGGGCTCTGAGGCTTTTGCACAAATGGAAAACATCCGAATTATGGGTCTGATGGGCATGGCTACCAATACCCCGGACATGGATCAGGTGAGAAAAGAATTCCGCAGTTTGAAAACCCTTTCTGGCAACATTGCGCAGCAAGTGGATTCGTCCAAAGTGCAAATGAAGGAGCTTTCTATGGGCATGACCAGCGACTATGTGGTGGCCTGTGAAGAAGGCAGTACCATGGTGCGCATAGGCAGTGCCATTTTCGGAGCTAGAAATTACCCAAACCCTTAAATCATGAGTGCAAAAGTAGTATTGATCCTGGCCGGTATTTTAGGAGCCATCAGTGTAGGCATTGGTGCCTTTGGGGCACATGGCCTTGAAGCCACTCTGACCGCCAATGGCCGCATAGAAACTTTTGAAACTGCCGTGAAATACCAGTTTTACCATACGCTGGCCTTGTTGCTATTGGGCATATTGATGCTTCAGTTTCAGCACCATTACCTGAACTATGCGGCTTATGCCTTTACTAGCGGCATCATTGTCTTCAGTGGCTCGCTATATGTGCTTTCACTCACCAATATGACCTGGCTGGGGGCCGTCACTCCCATTGGTGGACTTGGCTTTATCCTGGGTTGGGTGTTTTTGGTTTTAGGTGTGAATAAGGGGCTTTAATTTTTCCATTCAACCAGGCTGAACAGGTTTATTGTCCATCGCGCCTTTTGTGGTTCGTGAAAAGATTCCTCGTTCCTCGGAATGACTATCTAAAATAGGTTATAGTCATTATCTTGACTAGAAGATTATGAAACAGTCCATCGCACACATTGCGCTAGTTGTCAAAGACTATGACGAGGCCATTGAATTTTACACGCAAAAGCTGAATTTCGAGCTGATTGAGGACACTTATCAGCCCGAGCAAGACAAGCGATGGGTGGTGGTAGCTCCTCCTGGTTCTACAGGCACCACTATTCTATTGGCGCGAGCCTCTAAGCCCATTCAAGAACCTTTTGTGGGCAACCAGTCTGGTGGCAGGGTCTTCCTCTTTCTCAATACCGATGATTTTTGGAGGGACTATAATGCCATGGTTGAGAAAGAAATTGAGTTTGAAAGGCCACCCAAAGAAGCTGACTATGGCACCGTGGCTGTTTTCAAAGACCTCTATGGCAACTTGTGGGATTTGATTCAGTATAGGGTCGGGCATCCGATGTTGAAAAGACTGTATTAAGAATGGAGTCCCTTGAAGTCCTGAGAACCTTGGATCATTATGGCATGCATTTTCTGGTTCCGGGGCTGATCGCCTGGGTTTTCTTTAGAAAGCGATGGAAGAAAGCCTGGTTGATGATGTTGGCTACCATGCTGGTAGATTTGGATCATTTGCTGGCCGACCCCATTTTTGATCCTAACCGATGCAGCATTGGCTTTCACCCACTACACTCCTACTATGCCATCGCTGTATATTTCATCATGCTCTACTTTCCCAAGCTAAGAGTCATTGCGGTGGGGTTGCTCTTTCATATACTCACCGACTGGCAGGATTGTTTGTGGATTTGAAGATATTAATATAGACATTAGGCTGACTTCCGTTTCAATGCTCATTTGTATCTTCAACTAATTTAACATTGTATTTAAAAAATGGAGTTAAATCAAGAAACAATCATTGGGTTCTTAACAGGGTCATTGGCAACAGTTATTCTTAAAGGGATAATCGATGGGTTCAATAAACGAATAGAGTTTAGAAGAGAATTAAAAAAGAAGTTGTACGACAAGAAGATAGATGCAGCAGAAAACACAGTTAAAGCCTTAGTAAAAAGCATGGAATCTGCTTTAATACTAGCAAATACAATTGACACAGCATTAGAAAACGAGATGGATGAAGAAATTTTCATCAATATTTGGGAGACCTATTTTAACCTGATGGGTGAAAGCGAAACAGCCCTTTTAAACTCTAGTGCATACCTATATTTTCAATTACAAGATGCGGAATTCTGGAGCAATGAGGATCAACGGTTGTTCATTGAAACCATATCCAAAGTCAAAGTGATAGGTACAGACACTAATGGAAAGGTTAGAAACCACTCCACCTGGCGAATTAAGAGACCATATGGAGTCACTAGTTGAGAACGATTTAAAGTCATTGTTGAAAAAAGAAATGAAAAAACTTAAGTCCTTTTTATCGAAAATCTACACTGCTGAAGAAGTAATGCTCAAAAAATTAAAATCGGAATTCAATTAGTATGGCACTAACCCGCCTATTATTGTTTATACCTTTTAATAATGCGAAAAACAATTGAGTGATAAATCATTAAGCCAAGTCGATTAAAAAAATCGCTTGTGAAAGTTTACCAGAAACAGCTCCTTACTGGCTCTGGTGATGGCCGTGTATAACCAGCGCACATAGTCCTGGTCTACCATCTCTTCGCTGAGGTAGCCCTGGTCTACAAAGACGGCATCCCACTGGCCACCTTGCGACTTATGGCAGGTCAATGCATAGGCAAACTTCACTTGCAGTGCATTCAAAAAGGGGTCTTTCTTAATGCTCTTCTTTCGCTCCGTTTTAGACTCTATGTCCATATAGTCTTCCATTACCTGGCGATACAGCGACTGGTAGGCCTCATTGCCCAGCGAGGCTTCGGGGGTATGCAGCGTATCAAGAATCACCTTGGCTTCGAAAGACTCCAGGTCGGGGTAGTCGAGCAGTTGTACATCCAGGGTGGCAAAACGAAGGCCGTAGTATTCTTCAAAGCGCACAATCTTTTGCACTTCTACAAAGTCGCCATTGGCCAGGAAGCCACCCGGAGCATTTTCCGGCAAGAAGTGGTAGTTGTTGCGCACAATCATAAGAATGTCGCCTGCTTCCAGCTCATCTTCACGGTACTGAATGGTCCTGCGGATGTACTCATTGTACTGCACCGCATTCTTATTAGAGCGGCAAATTATGGCCGTATTTTCAACCCCATACTTGTCATAGGCATAGCGAAGGCCATCTTCCAGACGTTCGCCCGTCATGCGAAAAGTATCTTTGAACTTGTTGGTTTGGAACTTGATATTAAACTCCGCTTTGGGTAGCTCCATTCGCAGGTTGGTGGCATTGTAAAGAATACCCGAAGATTCTGCCTGTCGCATTACCTCAGTCAGTTCAATCATGCCCGCATCTACCTTAAAAGTTGATTTGAGGTAGCTTACCTCCAACGCAGGACTCTCAGTACTACCTACCGGTGGTAGCTGGGCTACATCACCAATGAACATGAGCCGATTGCCTTCTTTCTCAAAAACATAATCCATCAGATCAGAAAGCAGGCCCTTTTTACCGAAATCATTCTTATCAGAGAGCATGGAGGCCTCATCTACAATAAAGACCGTGTTTTTATGATAGTTCTTCTGCCGTTTAAACACCAGATCGCCACCCGGCTCAGAGGTTTGTTGAAATACCTTTTTGTGGATGGTAAAGGCGGTGCGTTTGGAGTAAGAAGACATGACCTTGGCCGCCCGACCAGTGGGGGCCATCAGCACATAGTTGAATTTGAAGTAGGGCAGCATTTGCACCACTGCACTTACCACGGTGGTCTTGCCCGTACCGGCATAACCCCGCACAAGCATGGTTGGCCTGTAAAGGTCTTCTTTCAGTAAAAAGTCATCGAAACGCCTGAATAGTTCTTGCTGCCCTTTGGTAGGTTCAAAGGGAAATTTTGCGGACAATATTTCAGAGGGTTTGGCCAATTCAGCTTTGCTTTCTGCGTGCGATGTCTTCAGGTAAGATAGTGGCCATGGTTGTGGTAGCCTTGGCAATCAGCGTTTTTTCATCGCCTTTGTAGCACCATACTTCGGCCTCACAAAAATTGAGTTTTCGGCCCTGCTTGATCACCCAGCCAATGGCATGCAGTTTATCTCCCTTACCGGGGCTGAAGTAAGAGATTTTAATTTCACCAGTTACCACATGGTGGTCTTCGGGTACAGTAGTGTAGGCAGCAAAACCCGCCACAATATCGGCCACAGTAGCCGTAACGCCTCCATGTACCAGGCCGGTCTGCTGTTGGTGTTGTTGGCTCAGGTCCAACCAACCTTCAGTTCGTCCTGCTTCGATCACCTTCAATTCAAAGCCTACCAGTTTCATAAAATGCTGACGTTCCAGAAACTTTTCTACTCGTGACTTGAAATTGGGGTTAAACACTTTGATCATCCTTCGCTATTTTGCACAAATATATTCATTTGCCTCTCACCGTTTATGAGCAAGCTGACCGAAAAAGTACATGATCTTTATGGAGAAAAGCTCCGGGTACGTGTATGCGGTATTTGTTTTGAAGGTGACGACATTTTATTGGTTCACCATCAGGGCCTTGGTAACGGCAATTCACTTTGGGCCCCGCCCGGTGGCGGCATGCAGTATGGCGAGTCGGCACATGAGGCATTGATACGCGAATTCGAGGAAGAAACCGGGCTAAAAATAGCCGTAAAGCGGTTTTTGTTTGTGCACGAATACCTTGCCCCTCCCCTGCACGGAATAGAATTATTTTTTGAAGTTGAAGTCAATAGTGGACTGTTAAAAACGGGCATTGATCCCGAAATGGAAGCTTCAGAACAGCTAATTACCGAAACTGGTTATAAAGATTTGACCAGGCTCAAAGTGCAAAGTCCGGATTCGCTTCATTTTGTTTTACAAAAAATTAATGATGCGAAAGCGATTTTAAATCAATCAGGCTATTTCAAATTTCATTAGAAACCCGTAAACTAGCGATTCGATTTATTATGGTTTACCTAATAAAATAGTTATAATTGCCTAAAATCAACCCTAACAATGAACCTTACTAAAATACTTACCCTGGTAATCTTCGCTGGCGCGTTGGTAATCGGATACTTTCTGTACGACAGCATTGACGCTACTATTGAAAAGGAAAAAGAGATTACTAGGGTTGAAGACCTGGTAAAATTGAGACTGGAAATGATTCGTAGTGCTCAAGCTGCTTACCAGAATACTTATGGCGATTATGCCGATACCTGGGAGAAATTGCTCGATTATGTAGATAATGGTAAAATTTGGATCATTCAAAGAACTGAGACTATCAAAATGCTCGATTACGGTGCAGAGGAGTCTATCATTACTTATGATACATTAAGATCTGTTGGCGTAATGGATTCGCTTTTTAAAGCTTCTGAATTTCCAGGCTTCAGTACCGACCTGCTTCCTCAGCTTCCGCATTCACCAGGTAAATATTTCTCTTTGTGGGCCAAAGATTCTATCCGTGGTGGTGTGAATGTTGACTACATCGAAGTTGTGGATACCTTTCCATTCGACAGGACCAGAAAGGACGATCACGACATTGAAAACAGAAGACCTTTGAGGTTCGGTTCAAGAACTGAGATCACTACTTCAGGTAACTGGTAATCCATTCAGGTGGAAACCGAAGCCATCAAGCAAAATATCATCTTAAAAGACGAAAGGCTTGATATTGATCAACTCGATCATTATCTCCTTTCGTTTTTTATTGGTTCAAGTTCATGTGAACTGGCCGTATTTGACGAGCGCAAAAAACGCTTGCTCATGCTGGAATCATATCGTTTCGATCCGGCCAAACCTCTACTGGAAAATCTAAAAACACTACATTACGATCACGCCCTGATTTCGGCAGGTTTTTGGAAACGGGTGGAAGTGGTATTGAGAAATTCCAGATTTTGTCAAGTGCCCAATGCACTCTATTCTGGCGAACATGCTTACGACTACCTTAAGCTGAATGCCCCGGTAGACCCTCTCAATGAAAAATATCGGTCAGTCCTGAATAAAAACCAGGGAGTCACCTCGGTCTTCTCAGTGCCCAATGAACTAATAAGCTGGTTTGATGGTAAATACCCAAAGCCACTGATAAGTTTCAAACATGAGAGCACTGTGAATATACAGGCCATGGGTGCTCAATTGGGCAAAAGTGACGAGGCTCAACTTTTTATCAACCTTACAGCAACTGATTTGCAACTGGCGGGCTATTCCGATGGGCGTTTGCACATTTACAACCAGTTTGCCCTACAATCGCCAGAAAAGGCTGCCAAGCTTATACTGATGAGCTTGCAACAGTTTTCTAAGGCAGGACAGGCCACGCCTATCACGCTCTGGGGTATTGAGCGAAGTATCAATGATTATGCGCCACTGCTTAAGAAATACTACAAGCAACTGCGTATGGGAGAAAAACCAAAAGGGCTAAAAATGAGTCATATATTCGACAGGTTGGCACCTTACGAATATTTCGATGTGATGAGTTCTTTCCTGTAGTGCTTAACAACTGCTTTATGAAACGTATCGCTATTTTTCCTGGATCTTTTGACCCCTTTACTAAAGGCCATCAAGACATTGTTTTAAGAGGCCTTAGGGTTTTTGACGAGATCATTGTGGGCATTGGGTATAACAGTCAAAAGCAGAAG
>Ga0316204_10001816_pt1 | contig 53902 bp, 46 predicted proteins | sample 6monrhotite_MG_2_FD_205661 | JGI IMG/M metagenome (GOLD analysis project Ga0316204, IMG submission 205661) | Microbial mat bacterial communities from mineral coupon in-situ incubated in ocean water Damariscotta River, Maine, United States -... | ecosystem: Environmental > Aquatic > Marine >... | reverse complement strand
TTTGATCCATATCCCATGATAATGTATGGCGCGGCGACGTCATCATCGCCAGACGGTTCGCATCGTGGTTGGACAGCCTGAGCCGTCCTGCCAAGGCCGACAGAGAGCCCTCGGCTGGCGAACCCAGCACCGCCGCCAGTCGGCGCAATCGATCCGGTTTGACGCTATCCACATTGATTGCCGTGGTTTCCAGCCATGCTTGCATACGCAACCTGCCAAAATCGATGGCTTCGGGCAGGATATATTCAAGCACCCGCACGCCCTGCATCAGCAAAAGGGTATCGGCCGAATTCGGTGCCAGCAGGATTCGGAACAACTCGCTGGTGATCCGTTCGGCCGACAACTCCTTCAGGCGCGGGGCCAACAGCCGACAGGCGGCAAGCGCGTCGGCATCCAGGGGGGGCTTGCCATAGGTCGCCTGCATGCGGAAGAACCGAAGCAGCCGCAACAAGTCTTCTTCGATGCGGTCCTTTGCGATGCCGACGAATATGACTTTCCGATTGCCCAGATCTTCCATGCCACCGACCGGGTCGTAAATATCACCCTCAAGCGTGCACGATAGGGTGTTGATGGTGAAATCACGACGCAGGGCGTCGGCGTACCAATCGTCAGTAAAGGCGACCTTGGCATGGCGTCCGTAATTTTCCAGATCAACGCGCAGGGTCGTCACTTCGAAATGGCGATCCCCGATGACAGCGGTTATCGTGCCGTGATCGATACCGGTAGGATAGGCCTTGATGCCCGCCGCCTGCAGTAATTCCATAACGCGCTCTGGTCGTTCCGGCGTGGCAATATCGATATCGGTGACCGGTATTTTTAAAATACTGTCGCGCACGCAACCGCCGATGAAGCGGGCTTCCTTGCCGCCGGAATTCAAGGCTGTGATGATGGCCAGGGATTCAGGCCACAGCATCCAGTCGGCGGGTGTAATTGCCCCGGTCGGTTGGTCGGTATATGTCAACGGTCATGCTCCACGCAAAAACTGACGCCCGTCACGGGTGCTGTCAAGGTTTGCCGATCATGCCACCGGGCACAACTTTGCCGTCTTCCCAGTAAGGTGAGCGATAGACGCCCTCGGGGTCCATGCCGCCATAGATGGAGGTGAAGATCAGGGCAACAGCCATCAAAATAAATCCTGCCAAAATCAGGGAAAACCAAGGTCCTTCGGCGATAATGGCGCGTTTCGAGCCGTTTTCTCCCGAGCGCACGCGTGTCATTACAGTCCACAGAATAAACAACAGACCCGGCAGCAGAATGGGCATAACGAATTGCAGGAAGATTTTCATTGTCAGGCATTAACCTTGTTCAAATCGAGGGTTCATTTATGTGACGTGTATATTTCCGCGGGGACCTTTCAGGTTTTTAAAGCCTGATACAGATTAACCAATATGCCGGCGGTTGCGCCCCATATGTAATAGTCACCATAGGGCATGGCGTAAAATTCCCGCTCCGTGCCTTCAAACATGCGGGAATGACGATGGTGATTGTCTGGGTCTAGCAGAAAATCCAGCGGCACCTCGAATACCTCGGCAACTTCGAAGGGGTCGGGCGATAATTCAAAAGGCGGCGTGATCATGGCGACGATGGGGGTGATTCTGAACCCGGTTCGGGTGTCGTAGTCATCCAGTCGTCCAATAACGTCGATATGGCGGCGGTGCAGTCCGGTTTCTTCTTCGGTCTCGCGGATCGCAGCGGCTTCGGGTGAAGCGTCGTCGGGTTCTGTGTGGCCGCCGGGGAAACTGACCTGCCCCGGGTGGTGGTCCAGGTGGTCGGTGCGCAGGGTGAACAAAACATTGGTTCCACTTGCGTGTTCCACCAGTCCGATCAGGACAGCCGCCGGTGTTAACGGTTTTGTGCTGTACAAGCCGGGGTTTAAGTCGTGATCTCCCCGTAAGCCGGTGGCCGCAACGGTTCCCGGTTTTTCCTGGCCGTCCAACCGGGCGATAATTCGCTCTCGGGTCATTTGTGGTGTCATCGTATCCATTGTATCAGGTCTCTGCATCGATTGCGCCGATGGTGAAAAACAAGCCGTCGCTCCACACCCCCAGGTAACGGCCATCGATGGTATCGCTTTCTACGGCCAAATCGACCAGATCGTAAAAAACGGTCCGACTGATCTTGGCGTCCAGTGCCGTGTTGTCATCGCCCCGCACCCTGACATAGGGCGAAGGTTCGCCCGTGTCCGGGTTGATGACGACGCGAATTGGGTGGTCCGGTCCGGCGCAGAAGCAATCGCCAACATTGGATTCAAACGTCAGGCGCTGGTTTTCACCTGTGCCGTCCACGGTCATGATGATCGCCATAAAGGGCACATCGTCGACCTTTATGCGACCCTTTTCAACAGGCGTGATCAGCCAGTAATCACCCGCTTCGTCGCGGTGCAGGACCGATGAAAACAATCGCACCAGTTCTTTCCGGCCAATGGGAGATCCAAGATAGTGCCACTGGTCGGTGGCATCGATGCGGATATCGATTTCGCCGCACACGGCATCCAGCGGCAGACGATCAGCCTGTAGCGTTGAAGCGGGGGAACGGTTATCGTTATCTCGCACTGTCATGAAGAATCCATAAGTGTTGCGTTATGATATAGGTACATCAAGGTCTGGCGGAAACCCTCAGTTCAAGGAATTTTACGTGAAAGACGACATCAATGACAACGCCGCGCCGGAAACGCCGGAGCATATAAGCGAGGCCGATTTCGCCGCAATCGAACGTTTGGGCGATCTTTTCGCCCAGGTCCGCAGCGGTATCGGCAAGGTTATTTTTGGTCAGGAACGGGTGATCGAGGAAACGCTGATCACCCTGCTGTCAGGTGGTCACCTTCTTTTGGTCGGGGTTCCAGGTCTTGGCAAGACCCGGCTGGTTGAAACGTTGGGCCATGTGTTTGGCTTGGCCGAACGACGGGTTCAATTCACGCCTGATTTGATGCCCGCCGATATTCTGGGCTCCGAAGTGCTGGACGAAGACAAAAATGGCAAGCGAAGTTTCCGTTTCATCGAAGGGCCGGTGTTCAGCCAGTTGCTGATGGCCGATGAAATCAACCGCGCCAGCCCGCGCACCCAGTCGGCCCTGTTGCAGGCCATGCAGGAACACAGGGTTTCGGTGGCCGGTCATTATCATCAGCTTCCGGCACCGTTTCATGTGCTGGCGACGCAAAACCCTATCGAACAAGAAGGGACCTATCCGCTGCCTGAAGCCCAGCTCGACCGCTTCCTGATGCAGGTGAACGTTGGTTACCCTGAACTGGATGCCGAACGGCAAATCCTGATCGCCACCACCGGCCCGGAAGAAAAAATAGCCAAGGCGGTCCTGAGTGCCGATCAGTTGCTAAATGCCCAGCGCCTGACCCGGCATGTTCCCGTCGGGCTTGCCGTCACCGATGCCATTTTGGAACTGGTGCGACAGGGACGGCCCGAAACTTCCGATATCGAAGACGTTCGCCGCAACGTCGCGTGGGGGCCGGGACCGCGGGCGTCTCAGGCGTTGATGCGTGCCGTTCGGGCCCGCGCCGTGGTCGATGGCAGGCTGTCACCGTCGGTCGATGACGTGCTGGCCCTGGCCCATCCGGTCTTGCGCCATCGTATGGCGTTAACATTTTCTGCCCGGGCCGAGGGGGCGGGAATTAGCGATATTATTGACCGCCTGCAGGAGACAATCGCCTGACCGGCGGGCTCCATCACCGGGCCGACGACCTGGCATCGGCCTTGCCTGCCTTGCTGGTGAATGCCGAACGGGTGGCCGCCACTGTCGCCCAGGGTGTTCATGGTCGCAGACGCACCGGGCAAGGGGAATCGTTCTGGCAGTTCAGGCCCTATCAATGGGGGGATCAGTCCGGCGATATCGATTGGCGACGGTCGGCCCGTTCAGATAGCCTGTATGTGCGTGAAACAGAATGGGAAGCCGCCGAAAGCGTCTGGCTGTGGCGCGACGCGTCACCGTCCATGGATTACAGTTCGTCTTCAAACCATCCTGAAAAATCCGACCGGGCATCGTTGTTGCTGATGGCACTTGCGGCATTGCTGGTTCGTGGTCATGAACGGGTGGCGTTGCTGGGCACGGGCGCACCGCCATCGAGCGGACGCGCTACCCTGATCCGGATGGCCGCCGAACTGAACCGATCAGCGGGCCCGCCTTTCAATCATTATACCCTGCCGCGTCACAGTGAACTGGTGTTGGTCGGTGATTTTCTATCGCCCCTGGAAGACCTGGCCAAGATGATCGCGGCCTATGCGGCCATCGGGGTGCGGGGCCATTTGTTGCAGGTTCTGGATCCGGCGGAAGAGGCCTTGCCGTTTAAGGGACGGGTTTTGTTCAAAGGCATGGAACAGGAAGGCGAGGTATTGTTTGGCAGGGTCGAGGGCGTTCGTGATGATTATCAAAAGGCCGTGTTGGCACACCGTCAGGCGCTTGCCGATTTGGCCGCATCCGTCGGTTGGACGTTTGCCTTGCATCACACAGACCGGCCGCCTGAAACGGCATTGCTGACGCTGTACCTGGCACTGTCTGCGACGCAGGCGGGTTTTCCAACCGGTGCGGGTGGGTAGTCACTATGTTGGGTATTGGTTCGCTTTCATTCCTGACTCCCTGGGCACTTGCGGGTTTAACCGCTTTGCCCCTGTTGTGGTGGTTGTTGCGGTTGATGCCGCCGGCACCGCAAACGCATCACTTCCCCCCTGTCATGATTTTGATGCGATTGCTGCCGGGGCGGGAAGTTTCGAGCCATTCGCCGCTGTGGCTGGTGATTCTAAGGCTGGCGTTGCTGCTGGCGATTATATTTGCCGCCGCTCACCCGGTTTTGCATCCCGCCGGAAAACTTGCAGGTACCGGGCCGTTGAGCTTGCTTATCGATAATGGCTGGGCCGCCGCCAAAGACTGGAACCTGCGTCGCCAAGCCATGGCGCGATTGATCGAACAGGCCGGGCGGGAAGGCAGACCGGTCATTTTGGCCACGACTGCAAGGTCCTCCCAACAGCGACAACCGCAAATGATGAGTGCGTCTTCAGCGGCGGTTGCAACCGCCGCGATGCTGCCTAAACCCTGGGCGACGGATCGCGGTCCGGTGCTGGAACAACTGGGTCGGGAACTAACGGCTTTTCCACCGGGGCCGATTGTCTGGCTCAGTGACGGACTTGGCGATGAAGAAAACCTTGGTCAGATCCGCTCCCTTGCCGGAAATGGCTTCTTAAGTGTTTATTCCGACCGACCCCACGCCTTGCCGCTTATTCTCCATCCACCAACCGGGAAGGGGGCGACGCTGGAACTGCCGGTTTCACGGTTGTCAGTTCATGGCGAAAAAGCCTTTCGCGTACTGGCCCGGGATGCCCATGGAGTGTTGCTCGACAGCATGGACGTTTTGTTCGGTGACGGCGAGGATCAGGCATTTGCTGTTCTGGAACTGCCAAGCGAAATCAGGAACCGGTTGGCCCGTTTGGAAATCGAGGGTGAAAACACGGCAGCATCAGTCCTTCTGATCGATGAAAGCTGGGCCCGTCGCCCGGTCGGTCTGGCCCTGCCGCCTGGCGAAACGGCGATTGATGCCGGCACATCGGCGCAGCCGTTATTAAGCCCGTTGTATTATCTGGACCGAGCCTTACAACCGCTTGGCGATGTTCGAAGGGGCACCATCGGGGATCTGTTAAAACGGCCTTTGGCGGTTATGGTGCTGGCCGACCACGGGCGACTGGGAGCCACCGACCAGGATCGGCTAATTCCGTGGATGGAAAGCGGTGGTGTGGTCCTGCGCTTTGCCGGGCCGACCCTGAACCATGCCGTTGACAGGGGGGCGCCCGCAGGTGACGACCGCTCGTTGTTGTTACCTGCCCCGGTACGGGGCGGCAGCCGTATTCTGGGTGGGGTGTTGTCGTGGGACAAGCCGGTGGCATTGGCCCCGTTCACCGAAGATAGCCCGTTTTACGGTATTGCCGTGCCCACGGATGTTACCGTGAAACGACAATTGCTGGCAGAGCCGGAAACCGCTGATGGCCAATTGGTCTGGGCTCGCCTGATTGATGGGACACCGCTGATCAGCGCCGTTCGAAAAGGCCGGGGTTGGTTGATTCTTGTGGCCACGACAGCCGATCCGCGCTGGTCCAATCTGGCGATTTCAGGCCTGCTTGTATCATTGCTGGAACGTATCGTCGGGCTTTCTCAGGGGGTTGACGATGACATGGCCACCGGCGGCAAGATACCGCTTTCCCCCCTGCAAAGCCTTGACGGTTTTGCCAGGCTGGGGCCGCCACCGCCAGGTGCCACCGCTATTGCCGCCGATGAAATGAGCAAGGCCCTTGCCGGACCGGATCATCCACCCGGTCTGTACGGTAAGGGAAATTCCGGTCTGGACGATAAGGCGGGATATCGAAGGGCCCTGAACCTGTCATCCGGACTGACGGATCCGGTGGTATTGCCGCAATTGGAATTTGATAGCGCCTATTATGATGAACGCCGGGAAACAGATTTCAGGCCCTGGTTGCTACTGGCAGCCTTCTTGCTGGCCGTGGCGGACCTGGTGGCGATGATGTATTTGAAGGGGCTGTTCAGGCGGAAACCGGCGATTGTGGCAGCGTTTTTTGTATTGCTTGCAAGCGTTCCCGTAGACGCAGGTACGCCCATGAAATCCGGTGTTCCTGCGGCCGCCCTGCAAACCAGCATGGCCTATTACCTGACCGGTGACGCGCGCCAGGATGCCAAATCGCAAGCCGGGCTTCAGGGCTTGAGCGTGATGGTCAACCGTCGCACAGCGGCGCAATTGGGGCCGCCCGTGGGCATCAATCCGCAAACAGATGAACTCGCCTTTTATCCACTGATCTACTGGCCGCTGGGTGCGTCCGTACGGGACCTGACCGCTCGCGCCGCTAAACGCATAAACGGTTATCTGGGAAATGGCGGCACCATTTTGTTTGACACCCTTGAAGGTGATCGCAGCAACGGTGGCCTGGGCTTTATCGCACGGCGCTTGGGGCTTCCTCCTTTGGCTCTTGCCGGGGCCGATCATGTTTTAGGGCGGGCATTTTACCTGATGAACACATTCCCCGGCCGGTGGACGGGGGGGCGCCTGTGGGTTGAAAGCACAACGGAAAGAGTGAATGACGGCGTATCCCCTGTGATTGTCGGCGCCAATGACTGGGCGGCCGCCTGGGCCACGGACGATGCCGGCCGGCCGTTATATGCGTTGAACCCGGGCGGGGAACGACAGCGGGAACTCAGCTACCGGTTTGGCATTAACCTGGTGATGTATGTGCTGACCGGAAATTATAAATCAGACCAGGTGCATGTGCCGTCGATCATAGAAAGGTTGAAGCGATGACAAGCGCTGTCGCCTTCGCTCCGCTGTTTGATACGTCGATATTGGCGGCGCTTGGTCTGGTCTTTTCCGTTTTACTGGCGGTTTCCCTGTATGCTGGCGAATGGCGAGGTGCCGCTTTTCGCGCTCTGGTCGCGGCGGTGGTGATGCTGGCCTTGCTTAACCCGCGCGTGGTCGAGGAAAGTCTTGAAAAACTGGATGATGTCGCTGTTGTCATCGTCGATAAATCGCGCAGCCAGAATATTGAACCGCGTCCGCGCCAGACCGAGGAAACCCTGGCGGCGCTTAAAAAACAATTTGCCGGGCGGGATAAATTGCAAGTTCGCATCGTTCAGGCGGGCGACGACGGTGAAGACGGTACGCGTTTGATCGCGGCGTTTAAGCGCGCACTGGCCGACGTTCCCCAAGGCCGCTTGGCCGGTTCGGTGTTGATCACCGATGGACAGGTTCACGATGCCGAGAACTTTACTGCTCGCGCAAGCGTGCCGGTGCATGTCTTGTTAACGGGTAACCGCCAGGAAGTTGACCGCCGCCTGATCACACTGCAAGCCCCGGGATACGGACTGGTCGGCAAGGACATGCAGTTGACCTATCGGGTCGAAGACCATGGCCGGGCTGGCTCTGGCGATACGGCGCGCGTGCAGGTGCGTCTGGATGGCGAATTGATCGATACCACCGACGCCACGGTTGGTCAGGAACACACCGTCGACATACCCCTTGGTCATGGCGGGCCTAACGTGATCGAAATGGAAGTCGAACCCCTTAAAGGCGAAATGTCGCTGCTTAACAACCAGGTGGTGACAACCATAAATGGCGTTCGGGACCGCCTGAAGGTCATGCTGATTTCAGGTATGCCCCATGCCGGTGAGCGGACCTGGCGCAATCTTTTGAAATCGGACCCATCGGTCGAACTTGTCCACTTCACCATCTTGCGTCCGCCCGAAGTAAATGACCTGACGCCGATCAATGAACTGGCTCTGATTATGTTCCCTACCCAGGAACTGTTTGAAGAAAAGCTGGGTGAATTTGATCTGATCGTGTTCGACCGTTACATCGATCGGGGCGTTTTGCCCTCGGTTTATCATCGCAACATCGAAACCTACCTGAAAGACGGTGGCGCAATCTTGTTCGTCGATGGGCCGGAATATTCCACCGTTTTCAGCCTGTTCAAGTCGTCACTGGGTGCTGTCATGCCGCTTGTTCCCCAAGGGGGCGTCGTGCAGCGGGGGTTTCGTCCCAGGCTTACTGACACCGGCCGTCGGCATCCCGTAACGGCTGATTTGGCCCCCAGTGCCGATCACCCGTGGGGGCGGTGGTTTCGCCAGACATCGGTGCGGGCCCGTTCTGGCGACGTCCTGATGACCGGCGATGGTGCGTTACCGTTGCTGGCACTTGACCGGGTCGGTAAAGGACGGGTCGCGCAAATGTCCAGCGATCATATCTGGTTATGGGCCCGGGGCTTCGAAGGCGGCGGTCCCCACGGCGAACTGGTGCGCCGCCTTGCCCATTGGTTGATGAAGGAACCCGATCTGGAAGAAGAGCAGTTGTCGGCGAGGATGGAAGGTTCCGGCTTGCGGATTGAACGCCGCAGCCTTGATGAAAGCCCGGTGGAAGTCACCGTCAGTGCCCCGTCCGGGGCGGCCTGGAACGTCGCATTGATTGCAAATCCTGCAAAAAATGGTGTCGCCACGGCCAAACTCGATACCCGTGAAACGGGCTTGTACCGTATAGAAGATGGCAGCACCGTCGCTTTCGCGGCCTCTGGCCCGGTCAATCCTAAAGAAGTGCAGGATCTGCGCTCTAGTGCCGATGTGCTAAGGCCTATGGTCGACGCCACCGGGGGGGGGCTGTTTTGGCTGCAAGACGGTATGCCAGACGTTCGCTTCGTTCGCCCCAACCGCAAAGCCGCTGGTGCCGGTTGGCTTGGTTTGACCGAAAATGATGCCAGCGCCGTCACAGGTGCGACTGAAAGCCCCTTGCTTGGAAACCTGGTCATGCTGCTGTTGGCGATGATGGGGATGGGTGCGGCTTGGTGGCGAGAAGGGCGTTAGCGGTCCAGGGTGGAAAGCCAGCGTGACACCACGGCTACTTCCCGTTTACACTGACTCCAGAACATCAAGTAGTCAGGGAGCCGGACCATGCCCTTTGTAGAACGCAACGCCGACGGACACATCATCGCCGCTTACACGGCGGCCTCGAAACCCGGTATGGAACTGGTCGACAGTAGCGATCCGCAGTTGATTGATTTCATGTACGACGGTGATCAGGAAGCCGAGACCAAGAAGGACATGCTGGAATCCGACCTGGGCCTCGCCCGGGTACTGGAAGATTTGATCGACTTGCTCATCGAAAAAGGGGCTTTTCGTTTTACCGATTTGCCCGACGCAGCCCAACAAAAACTTCTTTCCAGACGCGGACTGCGCAAGGAATTCGCCTACGTGGAAACCCTGTTTTCATCAGAAGACGAAGAATATTCAGGCGACTACATCAACAAAGACGGCTTCCTTTAGGAAGACACCGACAAATCATCTGCCGTATGTTCATAATCGGTGGCCATGCAAACCTGCATGCCGCGATCATATTTGATGCGTTTGATGATGCCATTGGTGACGACGATGACATAGCGATGGGACCGGACACCGATTCCCAACGATGCATCGTTGAATTCAAGGCCGAGGCTCTTGGCCAGATCTGCATTGCCATCCGAATACAGGGCGATTTTATCCGTACAACCGCTGTGCTTCTCCCATACGTCAATAACCCAGGGGTCGTTGACCGATATGCCTGTAATGGTATCGACCCCCTGCGTCAGGATGTGATCGGCATTGGCAACGAAGCTTGGCAAATGCTGGTTGTCGCAGACAGGTGAAAATGCCCCGGGAAAGCCCAGTATCAGGTGTGTTCCCTTGTGAAATAATTCACTCGTCAGATGATCTCTGACAATACCTTTTTCGAGCCTCATTAAACGGGTCGTTGGGAACACTTGTCCTGCTTCGATAATCATGCCGTTTGATTGTCCTCGGGCGGGGTCCAGCGCAGGACCGGATTGCGGGCCGCCGTGGTTTCGTCCAGTCGCCGCCACGGTGTCAGGCGCGGGGCCTGGTGGAAGTGGTCGGCCTCGCCGGCCTTCGCCATTGCCGTCAGGCCTTTCAGGGCATGAATGTACTGGTCCAGCGTTTCCTTGCTTTCTGATTCTGTGGGTTCCATCAGCAACGCGCCGTGTACGACCAGCGGAAAATACATGGTCATGGGGTGGAAGCCCTCGTCAATCATCGCCTTGGCGAAATCCAGGGTCGACACATCGGTATCCTTAAGGAAGCTGTCATCGAACAGGCATTCGTGCATGCAGGGGCCGTCAAAGGATGGGCTCAGGGTATCCTTAAGTTCCGCCAAGAGGTAATTGGCGTTAAGGATGGCGTCGGCACTGGCCTGGGCCAAGCCATCCGAACCATGGCTCATCATGTAGGCCAATGCGCGGATAAACATCCCCATCTGGCCATGAAAACCCTTAAGGCGCCCGAATGACTTTTCCCCGGCTCCCTGTTGGTGTTCGACCAGGTCAAAACCGTTTTCGCCATGAACGACAAACGGAACAGGCGCGTAAGCCGCCAGCGGTTCGCTTAATACCACCGGTCCGGCACCCGGTCCGCCGCCGCCATGGGGAGTTGAGAAGGTTTTGTGCAGGTTGATGTGCATGCAATCGATACCCAGGTCACCGGGCCTGACGTTGCCCATGATGGCGTTCAGGTTCGCCCCGTCGCAATAGAAAAAGGCGCCGGCTTCGTGAACGGCATCAGCGATGCGGATGATATCGTTTTCAAACAGGCCACAGGTATTGGGATTGGTCAGCATGATCCCGGCGACATCGCTGTCTAGCTTTGCAATCAAGGCGTCAAAATCAACTCTGCCGTGGTCGTTGGCGGGAATGGAATCAACAGTATACCCACAGGCCGCAGCCGTTGCCGGGTTTGTGCCATGGGCCGATTCAGGCACCAGTACGCGCTTGCGGGCATCGCCACGGTCTTCAAGGGCTGCGCGAATGGCCATCATGCCGCACAATTCGCCCTGGGCACCGGCGGCGGGGGACATGGCCACGGCCGGCATGCCTGTGATGACTTTTAGCCAATGGGCACAGGCATCGATCAGTTCCAGCGCCCCTTGTACGGTCGACATGGGTTGCAGGGGGTGCAGGGACGCGAACCCCGGCAGGCGCGCCAGTTTTTCGTTCAGGCGCGGGTTGTGCTTCATGGTGCAGGACCCCAACGGGTAGAACCCGGAATCGATGCCGTAATTTTTTTGACTGATCCGCGTGTAATGGCGCACCGTTTGCGGTTCAGACAGGTCGGGTAAACCAATTGGTTCCTTGCGGTCGTTTCCGCCAAGGCGATTCGTGGTATTTGCGGGGGGGGCCAGATCGACGCCCAGGCGTCCCGGTCGGCCTTGTTCGAAGATCAACGGTTCTTCGAGCCGCAGGCCGCGGTTGCCGGTGATGGTTTTCAGTGTGTCGGCCATTACAGTACCTCGCTTAGGGATCGCACCAGGGCGTCCATATCATCGTCGGTGGTGGTTTCCGTCGCCGCCACCAAAAGCAGATTTTCCATTTGGCCGCCATCGGCATACAACCTGGATACGGGCACGCCGCCAAGCACGCCAAGGGCCGCCAAATCATCAACCACCACCGACGCCGGTTTATTCAGGCTTAAGGTGAATTCGTTGAAGAAGGTATCGTTGAGCACCTGAACTCCATCTACGGCGTCCAGTTTGTCGGCCAGGGTGCATGCCTTGGCATGATTGAGCGTTGCGAGCTGGCGAAAGCCGGTTTCGCCAAGCAGGGTCATATGGACGTTAAAGGCCAGCGCACACAATCCGGAATTGGTGCAAATATTACTGGTCGCCTTTTCCCGGCGAATATGTTGTTCGCGGGTCGACAGGGTCAGCACGAAGCCGCGTTTGCCTTCAATGTCAGCAGTTTGGCCACAGACCCGACCGGGCATCTGGCGTAAATGTTTTTGCCGGACGGCGAACAGACCAACCGTTGGACCGCCGTAGTTCAGCGCGTTGCCGATGGATTGGCCTTCGGCGGCGACGATATCGGCCCCCATGTCACCGGGCGCTGTCAGGGCTCCCAAAGATATAACTTCGGTGACGACGACGACCAGCAGGGCGCCCGCAGCGTGGCAGGCATCGGCCAGCGGGGTCAGGTCGCGCACGTGACCAAAGAAGCCGGGGTTCTGGACAACGACACAGGCCGTTTCGTCATCAATGGAACTGATCAGGTCTTCCTCGCCCTTCCAGTCTGGTGGCGCGACGTCCAGGGTCATGCCCTGAAATTGAGCGATGGTTTGTGTGGCATCACGGTAATGGGGATGCAAACCGCCCGACAGGATCGCCTTTTTGCGTTTGGCGACACGCGCGGCCATCATCACGGCTTCGGCGGTCGCGGTGGCACCGTCGTACATGGATGCATTGGCCACTTCCATGCCGGTAATCAACGCCACCTGGGTCTGGAATTCAAAAAGGTACTGCAATGTGCCTTGCGAAACTTCCGGCTGGTACGGCGTGTAGGCCGTCAGGAATTCGCCGCGCTGGATCATGGCATCGACCGTGGCTGGTACATGGTGGCGATACGCCCCGGCACCCAAAAACGAAGGTGCTGCCGCCGCGTTCAAATTTTTTGCCGCCATCGCCGAAATAGCGTGTTCGACTTCCATCTCGCCCTGGTGGGCCGGTAAATCGACCGGGCCTGAAAGCAGGGCTTCGGACGGCACATCACGGTAGAGGTCTTTTAGTTCCTCGACGCCGATGGCCGCCAGCATCTGGGTGCGGTCATCATCGGTAAGCGGCAAATAGCGCATGGGTTTTGCAACCTTGTTCTAAAATTTATTCCAGGCCGGCGACGTAGTCGGCGTATTGGGCGGCGTCCATCATATCGTCCAGTTCAGACGTATCATCAACGGTCATTTTGAAGATCCAGCCATCCCCTTCGGCATCGGAATTGATGGTCGCGGGCTCGTCTTCCAGGGCGGGATTCCCTTCGGTCACTGTGCCGCTTAAGGGGGCATAGATTTCGCTGGCTGCCTTGACGGATTCGACGACGGCGGCTTCTTCGCCCAAAGCCACCTGCTTGCCGGTATCGGGGACTTCGACGAAGACGACATCACCCAGTTGTTCCTGGGCGTATATAGATATTCCCACGGTCGCAATGTTTTCTTCGACGACGATCCATTCATGTTCTCTGGTATATTTGACAGCCATTTTATCTTTCCTTTGTTTGGTTGGTTTAGCCTTTGAAATAGCGGTGTGGTGCAAACGGCATCTTGACGACCCGGGCAGGCATTGGCTTGCCACGAACCGACAGATCGACTTCGGTATCGATCTTGGAAAACTCGGTGGCGACATACCCCATGGCGACGGGGCCACCAACTGTAGGCCCGAAGCCGCCGCTGGTGATTTCGCCGATGACAGCGCCGTTCTTATCCATGATTTCCGTATGGGCGCGGGCTGGCGCCTTGCCGTCGGGCAGGATGCCTACGCGCTTGCGCGCTGTGCCGTTTTCGATTTGCTGCTGGATGACGGCGGCACCGGGAAAACCGCCTTCGGTCCTGCGTCGTTTGGAAATAGACCATAACAGGCCTGCCTCGACCGGGCTGGTGGTCTGGTCGATGTCGCTGCCGTACAGGCAAAGTCCGGCTTCCAGTCGAAGGGAATCGCGCGCACCCAATCCGGCGGGTTCGACTTCCGGTTGGTCCAGCAACATGCGGGCCAGCGCTTCGGCCTGGTCGGCGGCGACAGATATTTCATAGCCGTCTTCGCCGCTGTAGCCAGACCTGGATACGGTGGCCGGGATGTCACCGACACGAAAGGTGTCCGATGTCATGAATTGCAAATGCCTGGCCGCAGGTGCCAGGCGCGATAGCGCTTCCGCTGCCGCCGGGCCTTGCAAGGCCAGCAACCCCCGGTCGGGCATGATTTCCAAGCTGTTTCCGGCACCCAGGCAAGCTTCGATATGGGCGAAATCCGCTTCTTTGCAGGCGGCGTTGACGATCAGGAACAAATGGTCTCCACGACGGGTAATCATCAAATCATCCAAGATGCCGCCTTGTTCGTTGGTCAGCATGGTATATCGGATTTGGCCGTTTTCCAGCACCTGTAAGTCACCGGGAACGATGGCTTCCATGGCTGCCACCGGGGCATCACCGCGAACGGCGGCCTGGCCCATGTGCGATACATCAAACAATCCGGCTTGTTCCCGGGTGTGAAGATGCTCGCCCAGAACGCCGCTGTATTGAACCGGCATCTGATACCCTGCAAACGGCACCATCTTGGCACCCAGTTCACGGTGCAAGGCATCCAACGGTGTCTGTTTCAGGTCTTCTGTGGCAGGGGAAGGGTCGGACATCTGGTTCTCCAATAGTTGAGTCAAGCGCATTCGGCCAGATCAATTGGCCATCTGTGCGCCCCCTCTGTCTATGTACCTGAAAGATTCCCCGGCCGTTGCACGTTGGCAAACGTAGTGCCGGATTACATCTTCGGTGAGCCGTCTTTCGCCAAATGGCTCAAGACAACTGCTTTCCAGAGTCCCATCTCACTACGGTTCGGGTGCCTGAGAGTTTCCGGGGCGGTTGCTCCTTCGGCGCCGGATATGCCATTTCGACGATTGTTGTCGCCGGGCGATCCGATCTCTCCCGCAGTGGTCAACTGAGTAAAACCTGCGAAATTTGCCTCCAAGGAGTGGCGAACGATGAGCTCCCCCCTTAAGGCACGCTCATTCTATCCGTTCCGGGATCAAGGTCAACAGCGGGTATCAGGAAAAGACTAAATCTGCGCGGGTTATTATTTCCTGCCGCGGGCGATTTCGCGGTTGTAGCGAATTTCATCCGGTGTCAGTTGAAAGCCGACGAAGACTGAAAAATCTTCGCTGACTTGTTCTGCGGTAACGGGGATAATCATGGATACCGGCGCATCAGTATCTCTTGTGGTCGTGCCATTGCCGGAAAATTTGATGCTAAAGGGAAAAACTTCCTTGGCCATGACGGTGCCATTTGCGTCCAGGACGCTGACGAAATATTCAAACCGGGTCGTGCGGTCTCGATTGGCAGGCCCCCGGTCCACACGCACTTCGACGATCACATCCATATGCAAAACACCGGCATCGGTGCTGTCCACTTCATAGATGCACGAGCCGTTTAGGCGCTCGATTTGGCCCGTGAAGTTGACATCCGTCAGATCCTGGCCCGGACCGTCGCGGAAGCGGGTCAGGGTTGATGTTCCCTCCAGTATGGAAGCCTTGGGGCATGAGGGCAGGGCGGCGTCCTGATCAGAGGCGCAGGCGGCCAATACCAACAACACAATGGCCAACACAGGGCCCGCCGCACTACGGCGTATAATCCTGTTCATTGTCCACAGCTCCTTGTGTGTGCCGTCGCAAAGGAGCCTTTTCGGGCGGTGGCGTGTTTGTCCATTGCGTATAGTTCCTCTGATAAACCGACGATGCAGGTGATCCTTATACCCCCAAACGGGACCCGGTCTTAACAAAAATTATTCCGCAATGGTCAAATCGACCTGGGTTGATGCCAGTCGGGCCAGGGCCCGCGCACGGCCCCACGGATTGCTGATGGTTTTGCTTATCGCAAGCGCCCTCTTGAACGCCTTTTGCGCCTGTGTTGGCGCGGCTCCGGCCTTGTGGTCGGTGGCAATATTGCAAAACATCCAGACCAGGGTCAGCGTGCTTCGGATCGATGCTGTGGCGGTTTCAGCACGTGCTTCAGTGGTTATGGCGGCGGCGGTATCGCCGGAAGTTCGCTGGGCATCGGCGATCGCCCACAGGGTTCTGGCTCGCAACATGTTGTCGCTGATCTGGCCCGCTGAATCAACGGCCTGCCGGTAGGTGGCCTGACTGGAAGTGCCGGACTGCAGGCGAGCTATGGACTTGAGGGTATGGGCCATTTGTTCATGGGCATAGGCCTGGGCAAAGGGCAACTCGATGCGATTGATGGCATTGAAGGCCTTGTCGAGAGTTTCGCTGGCGGTGGGCATCTGGCCTGCGGTGGCCTGGGCCAGGGCGATCCGGCCCAGCACGACGGCCTGATAACGAACGGTTTCTATTGAATTAGCGGTGGCCAGGGCCAGGTCGGATTGGCCCGCCTGGGCCAGGGCCCCTGCAGCGCTGACCAGCACGGGTGTGTGTTCGGAAAGTTCAGGCAGGTATGTCAGGATCTCAAGGGCCTGCTCAGGTCGGGCGATATCGGCCAGCGCGCTTGCCACGTGCCGCAGGGCGATGCTGCGGGGTTTACGTTCGGCCATGGCGTCGGCTGCTATCTTGGTCTGGGCGAGAATGTCACGGGCGGCGGCGGTATCGCCGATGTGATAAAGGGTGACGGCCCCCTGGCATTTAAGGGCGATGCGTTTTAATGGATCGTCAAGTTCGCTCAAGGCGGTGAACATCAGTTCGACGGCCTCGCGTGCGCCAGCGGGGTTACCCGTTGGATGCGGTGTCTTTGCCTGAATCGCGGCGATGGCGGCCAAGGCTTCTGCCCGCTTGCTGGCATCGGGTATGATGTCGGCGGCGCTTAGCGCTTCGGTCGGGCGACCGCTGCGGGCCAGGGCTTCGGCGATGTCGCGCAGGGCGACGATCATCAGGCGCGGATCGTCGATGCGGCGGACGGTATTCATGGCCCTTTCAACCAGTCCGGCTTTCGCTTCTGCGACAAGGATTTCGCTCAACGCCCAAAAGCGCAATTCGTCCTTGGAAATCGCCCGGGCACTTTGCGATGCTTCTTCCAGCAGGCATTGGGGCGTTGGTGTCGCAAAACAGGGGCCTGAGTCGCGTGCAGCGTTGGCGGGTTCATCGGCTTTGGGGGGGGCGGCCAGCAATCTTCGGGTTTCGGGGCTTTGCATCAATGCTTGACGGGCGGATTCCATTTTCAAAAGACGCTGACGTTTGAGCTGTTGCAACAGTGATCGCACTTTGACGCTGGATTCCAGTTGGTTCACCAGTTTTTCTGTGACGACGCCATCGATGGTCATATTTTCGCGGCGCTGGTAGGCCCGGATGGCGGCTTCGGTCTCGTTGTTGATGCTGCCGCTGAGAGGGCCTTTGTAGTACCCCGCTTCTGTCAGGGCTTGTTGCATGCGCTTTATCAAAGGGTTGGCAATGGGACTGTCGAGTGAAAATGTTTCCCGCTTTGGCACATCATCGCCCTGGCGCGCGGCTTCGGCCGCGCTCGTGCCGCCCATGATCAAAGCCACAAGGGCGAAAATCGCGGCGTATCGCGTAAGGAAAAGAATCATCATGGCTTTACGAACTATCGCTCTCCCCGCTATATCAGGCAAGTTATTGTAAGAAGGGGGGCCTGGTTCAAACGGGTTCCAATTAATTTGGTGGGATTTTAACACATGGCCGTCTACACGGAAGTTTCTGACGAAGAATTGATCGCCTTCGTCGCCGGGTATGGCATCGGCGAGGTCAAGTCGTGCAAGGGAATCGCCGAAGGGGTCGAAAATTCCAATTACCTGCTGACCACCGATCAGGGCTCTTTCATCCTGACCTTATACGAAAAACGGGTTCATGCAGACGACTTGCCGTTTTTTCTGGGACTCATGGCGCATCTGGCGGGCAAGGGCATCTTGTGTCCGACCCCTTTGAGCGACGACAAGGGTAAATCCTTGAATACCCTGTGTGGACGCCCCGCCGCGATTATCAGTTTTCTTGACGGCATGTGGCCCCGGCGCATTTCGACAGACCATTGCGCCGGATTGGGCGAGGCCATGGCACATCTGCATCTGGCCGGTGCCGATTTCACCATACGACGCCCCAACGCCTTATCCGTTTCCTCATGGCGACCTTTGCTCGAAGCGTCGGGCGACAGGGGCGATGAAGTCATGCCCGGTCTTGCGGCCTTGCTTGAAAGCGAACTTGATGAACTCGAAGCCCACTGGCCGGTCGCTACCGCCCCTGGCGGCTCGCTGCCTTCGGGGGTAATTCACGCCGACCTGTTTCCTGATAACGTATTTTTTCAAGGCGGCAACTTGTCGGGCCTGATCGATTTCTATTTCGCCTGCAACGACGTGTTTGCCTACGACGTGGCGATCTGTTTGAACGCCTGGTGTTTCGAACCTGACAACAGCTTCAATGTCACCAAGGCCCGGCGCATGCTGACGGCCTATGGCAAGGTTCGGAAACTTTCCAGTGAAGAACTGGCCGCCTTGCCGCTGCTGGCCCGGGGCAGTGCCATGCGGTTTTTGCTGACGCGACTTTATGACTGGCTGAACACCCCGGCAGACGCCATGGTGACCCGCAAGGATCCCCTTGAATATCTTGAAAAACTGCGTTTTCACCAGGGCATCAAAAGCCCCGCCGCTTACGGACTGGATTAATATGACGACTGAGAATGAAACCGTTTCGCTTTACACTGACGGTGCTTGCAGCGGTAACCCCGGCCCCGGCGGCTGGGGCGTGTTGATGTTGTGGAATGATCACGAAAAAGAACTGTGTGACGGAGAGGTCGAAACCACTAACAACCGCATGGAGCTGATGGCCGCCATCCGGGGGCTTGAATCCTTAAAGCGCGGCGTCACCGTGGATCTGTTCACCGATTCAACCTATGTGCGCGACGGCATCACCAAATGGATTCATGGCTGGAAGAAAAACGGCTGGAGAACGGCTGCAAAAAAGCCGGTTAAGAACGTCGACCTATGGCAGCGCCTGGAACTGGCAGTCGGCGACCACACCGTCAACTGGCACTGGGTAAAGGGCCATTCGGGTCATCCTGAAAACGAACGCGCCGATGAACTCGCCCGTCAGGGGATGGCGACGTTTCGGAAAGGCTAGCCATCGGTATTGGCTTTTGATATCCGGTTCCGGCGGCATAACGGACTCGCTTCAAAAGCTCTTGTGACTTCCGGATTTGACGCAATGAGGACATGCTTGATGTCAATATGAATTTGTATAATCCTCGATTCTACTAATAATCATGCTAAACTTCCTGCTGATCATCAGCTATAAAATTGAAATACGAAGATTGATAAATGTCACATGATTAGGGGCTGCATGTGACAATTAAAAACGCCCGCTTAGACAGCAAGAAATAGGAGTTAGTGACCGATGTCTTTCAACATCAAAAAAATCATTATCGCTTTTTGTGGCGTTTTTCTAATTACCGCACTCTCCGCATGCTCTCCTGAAGTCGGCTCGAAGGAATGGTGTGAAGATTTGAAGGAAAAGCCCAAAGGCGAGTGGACCGCAAATGAAGTCAGCGATTTCGCCAAGAACTGCGTTCTGTAAGTATCGCTAACGGTAAACACCGGACGACTGTGAGGCTTTCCGAACAGGCTTGACCGAGCCGTTGTTCTGAGCGACGGCAACGTGCCGTCTGCTTGACGTCACTTATTCAGGAGAATTTACAATGAGCAAGGCTGTTAAAATTCTGTCCGCCCTTGGAGTGCTTCTGATCGCCCTGGTGGTCGCCGGTATTGCGATCATTAAATCCATCGACTTCAATGAATACAAAGATGTCATCGCCGAACAGGCCAAGGCTGCAACCGGCCGCGATTTGAAAATCGTCGGCGACCTGGATCTTTCGCTTTCGCTCACCCCCCGGGTCAGTGTCAACGGCGTCACTTTCGCCAATGCTTCCTGGGGCTCTAAACCCGACATGCTTTCGGTGAAGCATTTCACCGCTGAAATGTCACTGATACCGTTGCTGTCCGGCGAGATAAAAATCAACCAGATTATTCTGGAAGGTGTCGATGTGCTGGCGGAAAAAAACACATCGGGCAAGGCCAACTGGGAATTTGGTGCCCCGGCGGCTGAGCAGACCGCGCCCACTGGCGAGGACAGTGTGGTTTTGCCCGTGGTAAATTCGGTCAGCCTGCAAGATGTCAACGTCACCTACAAAGATGCCCAGGCCGGCCAGGAATATGCCCTCAGGCTTGCGTCCGTCGATTTGCAATCGGGCGGCTTGAATGCACCGCTTGACCTGATGATCAAGGGCGCCATTAACAACCAGGACTTCACCGTTGGCGGACAACTGGGATCCATCGAGGCGATCAGCGGCGGTGACGTATTCCCGATCAAGCTCGATATCGCTGCACTAAAGATGAACATGGGAATCGACGGTAAACTCGGTGCGCCTGACGGTAAACCGATTGCCGATATCAAACTTGCCATTGATGGCAATTCATTGACAGAAACCCTGAATGCAGCGGCGACCCTTGAGCCGAGCCTCGAAGGTATGGAATTACCCATAAAGGGCGCTTTCAAGATCCGTTCGATGATGAAACTGGAGGGGCCGACAAAAATTACACTCCGCGATCTGGACGCCGCAATCGGTCCTCTGGCCGTTCAGGGCCGCATTGCCGCCGACCTGGGCGGCAAACGTCCGATGATCGACGTGGCCTTGAAGACCGATACGCTCAATCTTGATGAATTGCTCCCCAAGGGGGGCGCCGCCACCGCCTCACCACCGGAACAGAATTCCGATGGTCGGGTTTTCCCCGCCGACCCGCTTCCGCTTGAAGGCCTGATGGCGGCCGACGCCAAAGTCAAATTCGACGCCGGAAAAATTATCATCGATGGCATGAATATTTCCGACGTCATGGTCAACCTGGCGCTCAAAAATGGCCGACTGACAATCGATCCACTGGGCGCGGTCATCGCCGGCGGCAAAGTCAATGGCAGTGTTCTGCTTGATGCCTCCAGGAAGATAGCAGGGATGAAAGCCAAAATAGGCGCGCACCAAATCGATTACGGCCAATTGCTTACCGAGCGCGGATTAAGCGACATCGCGACGGGCAAAGTCGACCTGACAATCGATGTGTCCGGTTCCGGAAGCTCCGTTCGTCAGTTGATGGCCGGGTTGAACGGCAAAACGCGCATCGTAACAAAAGACGGCAAGCTTGAAAGTGGTGCACTGAATATCGTGTCGACGGACCTTCTGAATGTGTTCGACAGCAAGGATGACAAGACGATCCGTTGCGGTGTGGTTCAATTTAACATTAACAATGGTAACGCCAAGGCACATGCCATTGTTTTTGAAACCGGTGGACTGTCCGTCGTCGGTACCGGCAGCGCCAACCTGGTCGACGAAACCCTGAAGCTACGGGTTGACCCCCGATCTAAAAAAGCCAACTTGATGACCGTCGCCATGGTTCCTGTCAATGTTATTGGTACGTTCGCTAAACCGGACTGGCAGGTCGATATGGCGGGGGCAGCTGGTAATGTGGCCGCAGGGGCGGCGCGCACTGCGGGGGCTGTCGCTACATTGGGACTGTCTTTATTGGTGGAAAAAGCCGCTAAAAGTGTCGTGCCATCGACAGATGAAACGGACTATTGCACCCCGGCGCTGGCCGGAAAAAAAGTCGTTCCCGGCGAGATGAAGGCAAGCGAAGCACCGAAGCCGCAATCAAGCAACTCGTCTCCTCCTCCGGCCGCCAAAGAGGAAAGTTCTGGTGCGCTGGAAACTATTGGCAAAAGTCTGGGTTCAGGACTTAAAGGCTTGTTGGGAAACTAAATACTCGATACCCGCTAAATTTTCTGGATGATGACGCTCAGAACGTAACGTTCACTTGCGCTTTTGACTACATTCGGGCTCTCTCAGATCAACGAAACAATGTCTGCTTCAAAGTGGGTAACAGACATTGTTTCGACCAGGTCTATGATCGGGGCATTTGATGCTGAACTGCCGATGACGGGCTAGAGCTGCCCCAGCATGGCTTCGGCACTGCTGACCCGGAATTCGCCGGGGGCTTCCCGATTCAAAACGCTGACCACGCCATCATCAACGATCATCGAGAAACGTTCACAGCGCATGCCCATGCCGCCATCCATACGGTCCAACTGCAAGCCCATAGCGACGGTCAATTCCGATGATCCGTCACCAGCCATGATGATGTTGTCACCAACGCCTTGATCCTTGCCCCAGGCGCCCATGACGAAAGCGTCGTTGACCGACAGGCAAATGATGCTGTCGATGCCTTTGGCTTTCAGGGCGTCGGCGTTGGCCAGGAAGCCCGGTACGTGTTTGGCCGAACAGGTCGGGGTGAAGGCTCCGGGCAAGCCGAACAGGGCGACTTTTTTGCCCTTGAACAGATCGTCGGTAGATTTTTTTCTGACACCATCGTCGGTCATTAAAAACAAGGTTGCCGCAGGGATGGTGTCGCCGGGTTTGATGGTCATGAGATTGATCCTGGAAAGGTGTTATGTTGCAATGAGAGATAGGTGATTTTCTTGGTTTTTCAAGGTTTCATTTCGTATTTGCCAAACCGCCCGAAGCTTTCTCGAAGCCTTCCATCACTGCGCCGTGGCTCAGCAGTTCGGGCAGTGGCAGGCCCCGTGGCGCTCCCGGCCCGTATAGGGCATTGAACGGTATGCCATAACGCTGGAAACTGGCCAGATAACGCGCGATGCTGTCATCGGGCAGGGTCCAATCGGCTTGCATGGCGACGACGTTGGCTTGGCGGAGTTGTTCAAGAATTTCGGGGTCAGATAACACCACCCCTTTGTTGATCTGGCAGGTCAGGCACCAGTCGGCGGTAACATCCACGAACACGGTCTTGCCGTCGGCAACCAGGCCTGCGATGGCCTCGGGCGCGAAGGGTTGCCAGATTTCCTTGAACACCGGGTCGTCGGCAGCGGTTCGCACGGGAGTGGCACCCGCGGGCAGCAACGATGGCGTCATCAAGGCCAGCAGTGCCAGTACGGTAACGGTGCTCCCGCCGATCAGCCATAGCCGTCCAAGACGGCCACCCAGATAAACAGCGATCACCATGGCAAGCATCAGGACTGCGATGGCACCTGCCCCTAAATCACCGATCTGATTGACCAGAATGCTTATGAGCCACACCGTCGTTGCGGCAAGGGCGAAGCCGAGGATGCGGCGCAGGATGATCATCCAGCGTCCGGGCCGGGGCAGGCGGGTCGCCAGGCGGGGGACTGCGGCAATGATCAGGTACGGCAATGACAGGCCTAATCCCAAGGCGGCAAACACCATGAAAATATCGCTCGCGTCGCGGGCCAGGGCAAAGCCGACAGCGGTTCCCAGGAAGGGGGCCGAACAAGGAGTTGCCAGCAAAGTGGCGAACGCACCGGTCACGAAGTGGCCGCCCAGGCCAGGGCTGCGACCCGCCTGTTCGCCCATGTCGGCAATCGCATGAGGTAGTCGAATTTCGAAAAATCCCCACAGATTGCAGGCAAACAAGGTAACCACGATGGCCATGAATATAAGGAATATTGGCTGCTGAAACTGAATGCCCCAACCGATTGACAGGCCGGCTTCTTTCAAACCCACCAGGGCGCTGGCCAGGATGAGAAAGGCGCTAATGATACCGGCCGATGTGGCTATAAAGCTTAAGCGTACCTGGCGGCGATCACCGCCACCGTGGCTGACCACGCCCAGCAATTTAATCGACAAAACGGGCAGCACGCAGGGCATCAGGTTGAGGATTAAGCCGCCCAGCACGGCCAGCGCCAGGATGGTCAGCAGCGTCAGGGTGCCCGCATCGGGGATTCCGGGTTGAAGGATAAGCGTTTGTTGCGCACCCCGCTCTCCATCGCCAAGGGTAAAGGTCAGCGTCGTATTGACCAAGCCGTCAGGGGCGGGGAGGTCTTCCACTCCCCATACTTTTGCTTCCAGCACCGCGCGGCGGTTGTTGTCGCTGAAACGAACGTCCGGTTTGGCGAAGACCAGCACGTTTGGTCCTTCCACGAACAGGTCCGGGGCATCAAAGGCCTGATCGGCGCTGGCCGTTACCCGCACCGTCCAGTCCTTGCCGTCGCGGGCGGCTTCGGCTTTTTCGATACGCACCCCGTGGGCGCTGCCGTCGCCTGGAACCTGCACGGAATAACGGTTGATCAGGTGGGCAAATGAGCTGGGAGCCGCCGGGCCGGTCGGTAAGTCCATAGCGAGCGCCATCTTATAGGGGACACAGATGTCGCTACAGGTCAGGAAGTCGACGACGGCACGCAATTTCAACGCCTCGCCGGGAGTTTGCAGGCGCAGGGTCATTGGCAGCACGACTTCATCTTTATAGCCGATGGATTCCAGGCCCAACACGGAGAAGCGGTGCGGCAACGGCCAACTGATCTGAGTATCTTTTAAGTTACTTGACCCGGCCCAATCCAGGGATGGCGGGTAACCGGCATCGCCGGGCGAACGCCAGTAGACTTTCCAACCCGGTTGCATTTTGAAGTGCAGACCGAAGGTGAGCGTTTCGGCGTTGCCGACAGCACTTGCCGCGGAAATCAGCCGAACCGAAGTTTGCTCGCTTTCTGACCATGGCGAAGCCGACGGCTGGGCAATCAGGGGCGACGTCATCAGCACTAACGCAAACAGCGCATTCAAGATTCGCAGAGGTGTGAAAAATATTCTCATGACGGAGGGGATCATACCCATTTTTGTAGCCCGGTGCAGTCAAACATGAGGGATATCACAATTTCTTTACCAAACCAGAAAATCAGTGAAAACCTCTTGAATTATAGGGTTTTAACAACGATATGCTGATAGAACGGTAAGCATCTGGCGATCTGTTTAACACTCAAAAACGGGGTGCACTGGTTTTTTTTGCTCCCGATTCGTGCCAGAATGGCCCTTCGCTAAGGCAACTGTCTGCAACAAGGAGGATGAATTTGATGGAATACCGTCAGGACATAGAACATTCGCTCCTTGGCCAATTGCTGGTCGCCATGCCGGGAATGCAGGATACCAGGTTTGAAAAAACGGTTATCTATGTGTGCGCCCATAGTATGGAAGGGGCCATGGGACTGGTGGTTAACAAGCCGTGCGAAGAAATCACCTTCCCCGATCTTCTTGAACAGTTGGGCATTGAGGAATATGGCGCGTCGAATCGCATAGATCTGCATTTTGGCGGCCCGGTCGAATCATCCCGTGGCTTCGTATTGCATTCGCCTGACTATCTGCGCGATGCTTCCCTGATGGTCGATGAACGCGTCGCCCTGACGGCAACCATCGATATTTTAAAGGCCATCGCCAGCGGCGCGGGTCCCAGCCGTAGTCTGTTGGCCATCGGATATGCCGGATGGGGGCCAGGGCAACTGGATACCGAAATTCTCAACAATGGCTGGTTGCATGTAGATGCCGATAATGACTTGGTGTTCGGCAGTGATCTGGACATCAAATGGGAACAGGCCATGCAAAAAATCGGTATTGATCACCGCATGTTGTCCGACGAGGCCGGTCATTGCTAGACATGAAAACCGGATTGATCCCTTAAGGGGCGAGCCGATTTACACGGCTAAACGGAATCACGTCATGAGTCCGTATAAGCGTGACCGGACCTAGACCGAACGGCGATCAGGTTAGTTGCGCCTTGACCTGATCGAATTCAGCCAGTTTTGAGATGGGGCCAAGTGACGCCATGGTAAGGGGGGTCGCGAAAATGCGCCGGGCGACACGCTTTATGGCGGCGGGATCGACGGCTTCGATATCGCGGACAACTTCCTCGACCGTCAACGTTCGATTGAATACCAGCAACTGACGGGCCAGTTGCTCGCAGCGCGACGATGAACTTTCCAGCGACATCAGGATCGACGCCTTCAACTGGGCCTTGGCACGCGCAACTTCGGAATCACCAACGCCGTCTTGCACTTTCTTGATTTCATCACAAACCAATGGCGCCAAGTCTGCCATCTCATCCTCGCCGGTTCCGGCATAAATGCCAAACATGCCGCCGTCCTGATAGCTACTGGCAAAGGAATAGATACTGTAGACGAGGCCGCGCTTTTCGCGAATTTCCTGAAACAGGCGCGACGACATGCCGCCACCGAACAGGGTCGAAAAGACCGCCATGGCATAATAATCCGGATCGTCGTAAGCCATGCCGTCGAAGCCCAGCAACAGATGGGCTTGTTCAAGTTCTTTTGACTTGCGGCTTTCGCCCCCTGAATACATCGCCTTGTCGCGCCCGGGCAGGGTGCCCTGACCCAGGCCCGCAAAGGCGTCACGCGCCATGGCGACGACGGTGTCGTGGTCAACGCGTCCGGACGCTGCCAGCACCATGCCGGGTGCTTGGTAATGGCTACCCATGTAGTTCATGACGGTTTCGCGCGATATGTCGCTGATGATGTCGGCCAGCCCCAGAACCGGGCGGCCCAAGGGCTGGTCGGGGTAGGCGGCTTGCTGGAAATGGTCGAAGATGACATCGTCGGGGGTGTCTTCTGCGGAATGAATTTCCTGCAAGATGACAGTTCTTTCCCGTTCGAATTCTTCGGAATCCATGGTCGAATTTTGAATAATATCGGCGATGATATCCAATGCCAGGGGCTGGTCGTCCTTTAGCACACGGGCATAATAGGCCGTATTTTCACGGCTGGTGTAAGCGTTGATATGGCCACCCACATCTTCGATTTGTTCGGCGATATCCAGCGCCGTGCGCCGTTTTGTGCCCTTGAACGCCATGTGTTCCAACATGTGCGAAACACCGTTCACTTCAGGCTTTTCGTGCCGGGTGCCAACATCGACCCAAACACCGACGGAGACGGATTCCACAGTATCCATGGAATCAGTTGCGACGCGCAGGCCGTTATCAAGTGTGGTTACGTTTATTGCCATCAGGCGTTTCCTTGTGTGCGGTGCGCTTCGACAAACGCCTGTACCTGGGGCAGGTCGTTATCCAGCACGCTTTCCCGTTCTTCACGTTCAAACAGGTCCGCAAGATGGGGGGGTAATTGCGGGCGGGTGCCGGTCGCAGCTTCTACCGCATCCGGGAATTTGGCGGGGTGGGCGGTCGCCAGCGTAATCAGCGGTGTTTCTTTATTGTGCCGCCGGGTTTGTCCGGCAGCCAGCCCAATGGCCGAATGAGGATCCAGCAGTTCGCCGGTTTCCCGGTAGACGTCGTTGATGATCTTTTTGGTTTGCACGTCGTCGAAGCGGGCGGCATCAATTACATGTTTGATGGTCTGCATCTGGTTCGCGCCCAGCGCAAATTCGCCGGTCTCGCTGAAGGTTTTCATGATCGAACGAACGGCGGTACCGTCGCGGTCGCACATGTCGAACAACAAGCGTTCGAAATTGCTGGAAATCTGGATATCCATGCTGGGGCTGATGGTCGGGTGGACATCGCCCATTTGCATACGACCACTTTCAAAAAACCGGGGCAGAATGTCGTTGCTGTTGGAACCGATAATCAATTGGTCGATGTCAAGCCCCATCTGGCGTGCGCCGTACCCTGCGAAGACGTTGCCAAAATTTCCGGTGGGGACGGCAAACGACACGGGCCTGCCGGGCGCACCCAATTGGCTGGCTCCGTAAAAATAATAGACCATCTGCGCCATCACCCGCGCCCAATTGATAGAATTGACCGCCGACAGGTTGCAGCGATCACGGAACGGCTGATCGTTGAACAGGGCTTTGACCAAATTCTGGCAGTCATCAAATGTGCCTTTGATGGCGATGTTGTGAACGTTTGGATCCGTCACCGTGGTCATCTGGCGGCGTTGTACCTCCGACACCCGGCCTTCCGGGTAAAGGATAAAGATATCGATGGCCTCGCGACCGCGACAGGCTTCGATGGCGGCTGGCCCGGTGTCGCCTGACGTGGCGCCAACGATGGTTGCCCGCTGTCCGCGTTTGCTCAGGACATGATCGAAAACGCGCCCCAGGAACTGCATGGCGTAGTCTTTGAAGGCCAGCGTCGGCCCATGGAACAGCTCCATCAGCCAGATATTGTTCCCCAGCGACTTCATGGGGGCCACATCGGTGTGGTCAAATGTGCTGTAGCTTGCTGCCACAATTTCGGCGAGATCGTTATCGTTGATGGTTCCGGCTGTGAACGGGCGGATCACTTTAAAGGCACAATCGGCATAGGAAAGACCCGCCAGTGCCTTGATGTCGGCCGTGTCAAATTGTGGCCATGCTTGGGGCACATACAAACCACCGTCCCGGGCCAGGCCGGTCAGCAATACATCGTCGAAGACCAGATCGGGGGATTGACCCCGGGTGCTGATAAATTTCAAGGCGCGTTACTCCAATTCAAGGCGGCACAAACTAGAGCACAATTGGCAAAATTGGAACCATTGTGATTGCCCAGGGGGCGGCCCACTGTTTAGTCGGGCAGGTAGCGGGATTTCAGGTGGCGAATAAAGGCATGCGCATCCAGCGGTCGGCCGGTGGCGCGGGTTAACAGTTCACAAAGCGGTATCGAAGATCCCAGCGAATGGACGTTGTCGCCCAGCCATGCCATCAACGGTTTGAAATTGCCGTTGGGGATGCCTTGCGCTATTTCCGGCTTGGCTGTCTGCGCGGATGCGTACAATTGTGCCGCCGTCATCGCCCCCAGCGTATAGGTGGGGAAATATCCCCAGGCGCCGTCGTACCAGTGAATGTCCTGCAAGCAACCTTCCCGGTCACTGGGCGGGCGTACGCCAAGCAGGTCTTCCATGCCCTCGTTCCAGGCGGCAGGCAAATCGCCGACCTTCATATCGCCGTTGATCACGGCCTTTTCCAGACTATAACGCAGGATGACATGCAGCGGATAGGTGACTTCGTCGGCATCGACGCGGATGAAACTGGGCTCAACCCGGCTTAGAAGCCGATACATGTTGTCGGGCTGCCACGCGGATCCGGATCCGTTAAAAGCCTCGATAATCAGGGGGGCGGCGAAGTCCAGATAGGCACGGGACCGGCAAACCTGCATTTCCACCAGCAATGACTGGCTTTCGTGGGTTGCCATGCCCAGCGCGTCGCCCACCGGTTGATAGCGCCAGTCAGATGGCAGGCCGCGTTCATAAAGGGCGTGACCTGTTTCGTGCAGCACCCCCATCAGGGCCGATGAATAATCGTTTTCATCGTACCGGGTGGTGATCCGCACATCTTCGGACGTGCCGCCGCAAAAGGGATGGGCGCTGATATCAAGCCGGCCATGATCAAAATCAAAGCCCAGCGCTTCCATCAATTTGATGCCGAGCGCTTTTTGTGCCGCCTCGGGGAATGGGCCATCTGGCAGGATAGCGGCGGGTTGCGCCGACTGTCGCTGCAAGACCTGATCAAGGAACCCCGGCAGGAAATCTTCCAGTACCGAAAAATGGGTATCGATATCGGCACTGCGCCCGCCGGGTTCGTATTCGTCGAGCAGGGCATCGTGTAGGCTAAGGCCAAGAACCTGGGATTTCGCGTCGGCGGCATCGCGAACCAGCACGACCAGTTTTTCCAGCGACTCCTGCACGGCGGCGAAGTCGGCATCGGCCCTGGCTGTACGCCACACGGTTTCACATGCGCTCGATGCGCGCGACAGCGCCGTTACCTGGTCTTCGCTCAGGGCCGTTGCGTGCCCCCACATGTGTTTCATGGCGGCCAGATTTGCCGCTTGCCAGCTTTCAAGGCCGCCGGTTTGTTCGGCCTGGTCCAGTAAATCACTGGTTTCAGACGCACTCAACAGGCCGTGGCGCACGGCTTCCAGTTCGGCCAGTTGATCGGCGCGACCTGACGCACCCCCCTTTGGCATGATGGTCGAATAGTCCCAATGCAGGATTTCACCGGCATCGCGCAACGTCAAAATACGACGAAAACGGCTTTCCAGGTCGGCGTAGGCGATGTTACTCATGACCCGAAAAGGCCCGGCCCCCAAGTTTGGAGCGCCTTGTCGATCAGCAGGAACAGGAAGATCAGGAACAGGTAGAAGATGGAAAAGAAGAACATCTTGCGGGCGTCTTTGTCGTCGTCACTTTTCAGCACGATAATGGCGTGACGGATGAAGGCGATGCCAAGGGCCAGCGCGGCAACACCATAAACCCGTCCCGACATGCCGACAATGGTCGGAAGCAGGGTTACAGGCACCAGGACCAGGGTATAGATCAGCATTTGTACCTTGGTTTTGTGGTGGCCAACGACGACCGGCATCATGGGGACCCCGGCGCGTTCATAATCACCGCTGCGAAACAACGCCAACGCCCAGGTGTGTGGGGGTGTCCACATGAAAATAATCAGGAACAGGATTGCTGAATTGGGCTCAAATCCGCCGCTGACGGCGATCCAGCCGATCATTGGGGGAAAGGCACCGGCCGCCCCGCCGATAACGATGTTCTGTGGCGTCCGCCGTTTCAGCCAGACGGTGTAGATGAAGACGTAATAAAGGATCGTCAGCATCAGCCAGCCGGCACTTGCCACGTTAACAAACAGGCCCATGCCAGCGACCGAGGCGACGGCCAGGAAGGCTCCGAAGCCAAGGGCCTCTACCGGTTCAAGGCGACCTGCGGGCAGGGGGCGGTTGCGAGTGCGGTCCATGACGATATCGATATCGCGGTCATACCACATGTTAATGGCACCAGACGCCCCGGCGGCAACGGCGACGAAAAGGATCGCCAATGCGCCGATCAGCGGGTCGATGGAACCTGGTGCCATCATCATCCCGGTCCAGGCTGTGAAGACAACCAGCGACATCACGCGGGGTTTGAGTAACAGGGCATATTCGACCACGCGCAACTTGGGTGTGGGCGTGGTACGGTCAATTTCCGGGGGGCTCTCGTTGTCGGGGGTAGGGCTCACGTGTGTTCTCTCCTGGCGCGAAGGCCCTTATTTGCCTGTTGGCCGCGGGGAAGGCAAGGATTTGTTGATCACTAGGATCATATCAAGGTACACGACGTATAACGACCCTTCAGGAAGTGATAGTATAGAGCCATGAGTGAAACAACGGATAAGCGCCTTGAGCGACTGGAAGAAAATCTGGCCCACAGCGAGATGACGGTCAGTCAATTGAGCGATGAGCTTGCCAAACAATGGCAGATTATTGAGCGGCAAAACAGGATCATTTCCGAGATCAGGGAAAAGGTTGACGGCTTGGAAGCCGATCAACCCGACGCGCCGGAGGCCAATCAGCCCCCGCCGCATTATTGATTCTGTATCAGGTTTGCCTGTGTTTTGCTGATCGAGCAAAGCTTGAGAGTTCAGCTCCGAGGGGCATCCTGACAATCAAATTTCGGCTGTTTCTAAAGTGTGGCGGAAAACTTTAACCAGCTTCTGATCCATTTTATCGCCCAGGTCGCCCAATATGGCGAAGGCTTTTTCAGCCGGGAAGGCGGGCTTGTAAGCCCGCTCATCGGTCAGGGCGCTGAAAATATCGACAATCCCCGCCATCCGCGCCAATTCGCTCAGTTCGTTCCCTTTCAGGCCCTGGGGGTAACCCGTACCATCCAGTTTTTCATGGTGCTGCATGGCGATGATGACGATGCCGGCGTTTACGTCGGGCGTGCGGTCCAGGATATCCCTGGTGTGGTCAACATGGCTTTTCATGATTTCCCAGTCGTCGCCTTCAAGCTTGCTGGGCTTGTTCAGAATATCCTGCGGCGTCACCATCTTGCCCACGTCATGCAGCAGTCCGCCGGTTGAAAGCGTATTCAGTTCATCATCGCGCATACCGATAGCGTGCCCAAACACCGACAGATACGTGGCAACCCGAAGTGAATGGACGTATGTGTAGTTGTGATGACCCCTGACGCCGTCCAGCACGCCCTGAACCTGCCGGTTGTTGATGGCTAATACCAGGGAATCGCAACTCTTGTTGGTTTCTTTGATATTGAGGGGCTTTTTCGCCTCGATGGCGTCGGATAGAACAAGAAAGTCTTCCACCGTTTTTTGCAGGGCTGACTTTTGCAGCTCAGGAAGCTGTTCCCAAGCTTGTTCGGTAGCCCGGCTCAGTTGATCGCCGATGCGGGTGAACAGCTGGTTTTTCGAAAAGGGGCGGCTGAGATAATTATCCAGTTCCGAAGCGCTGTCCGGGCCCAGTACATCTGCCGGTTTGGCTGTACCGGTTACAAGGAAGGGGACGCTGCTCAGCTTTTCGTCGTTTCGCTTGTCATACAAGCAGCCACGACCGTTTCTCAATACCCGGTCGTCGACAATGACCAGGTCCGGCAGTTGCACGCGCATGGCGTCTATGACGGCCTGATTGTCTTCGAACGACAGCACATTATATAGTCGCGACAGCACCTTGTGGAGCTGCTCACGGTGCTCCTGATGGCTGTTGACGATATAGATTCTTGGTGATTTACGACCGCTCATTCCTGCCCCGATCAGACATCAAGGTTGTATCTGGTGCCAATGGTAACATGTGGGGTTCCCATGCGTTAATCCAAACGGAAAATATATATCATTTCAGGACGTTGGTGGTTCCCGGTGCTGATTTTCAGGCCAGTGCGACCGCCGCCTGATCCAGGCCTCGACCAATACGGTCGAACATATCGTCGATTTCGGTGCGCGTGATGATCAGTGGTGGGCAGACCCCGATGGCATCGCCGGGCAAGGGGCGCACAATCAGGTTTTCCCCCATCATTTTTTCGACCGCGGTTGGCGCCGCTTTGGCCGCCGCAGGGTATTGTTCGCGGGTTTCCTTGTTGACGACCAGTTCTAGGCCACCGATCAGGCCAACACCGCGCGCATCGCCAACCAATGGGTGATCACCAAGGGCTGCCAGGCGCTTCTGGAAGTGGGGGCTGACGTCGGCGACATGGCCCAGAATGTCGTCGTCTTCATAAATTTTCAGGGTTTCGAGCGCCACGGCGGCGGCCACCGGGTGTCCGCCATACGTGTTGCCGGTTCCGAACACACCCAATACCTTGCTTTGATCGACAAAGGCGTCATACAGCTTGTCGGTGATCATCACCGCACCAATTGGCTGATAGGCCGACGACAGTTGCTTGGCGCAAGTCATCAGGTCGGGCTCGATGTTATAGGTGTCACTTCCCCACATCTTGCCGGTGCGTCCAAAGCCACAAATGACTTCATCGGCGATGAACAGGACCTCGTGTTTCTTCAGGACCTTCTGGATTTTTTCAAAATAGGTGGCGGGCGGTGTCATCACGCCACCGGCACCCATAACGGGTTCGGCGATAAAGGCACCAACGGTTTCGGGGCCTTCCTCCTGAATTTGTTTGTCCAGGTTATCGGCAAGGCGGGTGGCGAATTCTTCTTCGGTTTCATCATTCTCGCCATAACGATAATAGCACGGCGTGTCGCAGTGCAGGACCCGATCGATGGGCAGGTCCCAACCATTCTGGGCATAGGCCAGTGCCGTCAGGCTGCCCGCCGCGACGGTAACGCCGTGATAGGCCCTAAGGCGCGAAATGATTTTCTTCTTTTCGGGCTTGCCGATGGCGTTGTGGTAGTACCAGACCATTTTCATGGCCGTATCGACGGCTTCGGAGCCGGAATTAACCAGATAGACTTTGCCCATGGATTTTGGCGCGATAGAGATCAGTTTTTCCGATAGTTCGATCACCGGCACAGTCGCCCGGTGGGCGAAGGAATGGGAAAACGGCAGGACATCCATTTGCTTTTTTGCCGCTTCAACCAGACGTTTCTCGCTAAAGCCAAGTCCTGTGCACCACAATCCAGCCAGGCCTTCCAGATACTTGTTGTCCTGTTCATCGTAGACGTAAATGCCTTCGCCACGGGTGATGATGAACGGCCCCTTGTCTTTGTGCACGGCCAAGTTTGTGTAGGGATGCAAGGAATAGGCGATATCTCTGGCGGCGTTGGAATTGGGAGCGTGGTTCATGGTCCGTGGTCCTTTGAATATTTTTATTTTTGGCTTACCGATTTTACAGGGGCTTGGGTCACAGAGTCTAGTTCAGAGCGTCTGGTGGGAGGTATTGTTCATGCTGCCAAAAATAACTGACTGCAACGTATGATTTAGGTGCCAATTAAAAAATGGCAAAGGGCCAGTTGCCGCTATTTCGCGGAGCCAGCGCCCTGGTGGCCAATCAATCGCGCCAATAACTTGATGCCGGGTTCGATTTTTTCCAGCGGCAAGGATGAAAATCCCAGTCGAAAATAATTTTCAGGCGCGTCCTTGGCCATGAAGTTGATGCGGCCGGGCTCGATCACCACGCCTTTGCCGATGGCCTCGTGCGCCAAGTTGGCGGCGTTTAAGTCATCGGGACCTTTAACCCAGTAACTGGTGCCGCCAAAAGTCGGGTTGCGTGCGGAATCCGGAAGGTATTTTGATAAAGCCTGTCCCATCATTTCCCACCTGGCCCGGTAAGCCCGGTGCAGGCGATGGACCATTGTGTCGTGATGACCCAACGACAGGAACAGGGCGGTGGTGCGCTGGTTGTTGGTCGGTGGGTGGCGCATCATCAACTGGCGCAAGGCCTGGGCTTCGGCGATCAGTTCCCGGGGGCCGACCAGATAGCCGATGCGAAGACCGGGAAACAACGATTTGGACAGGCTGCCGATGTAAAGAACCCGGTCGTTGCTATCCAAAGATTTAAGGGCCGGTGTCGGTTCGCCCAGGTAATTGGCCTCGGGTTCATAATCGTCTTCGATGATCAGGAAGTTCTTTTCCACCGCCCGTTCCAATAATGCCAGGCGTCGTTTCAAGGGCATTGTTGCCGTTGTCGGGTGTTGATGGCTGGGCGTGACGTAAACCAGATCGCAATCATCCAGGCGGTGGTCCACGGGCAGGCCGTCTTCATCCACTGCAATTGCTTTCAGGTGCTGCGTTTTCAGGCTGAAGATATTGCGCATGTCAGGGTAGCCGGGGTCTTCTATGGCGATGGTGGTGTCGGCGCCAACCAACAGGTCAGCAAGCAGGGAAATCGCGTTTTGCGCCCCCAGTGTAATCAAAATCTGGTCGGCTTCGGCCAGGATGCCACGCCTTGGCAGTAACCGGGTCCTGATTTGTTCGATCAATATCGGGTCATCGGCGCCAAGCGTGTCGGCTGTCCAATCCGCCATGCCTTTGGTGCCAAGCGCCTGACGCGTGCATTCCCGCCAGGCGGCGATGGGAAACAGGTTTGGGTCGACCTGACCGTAAATGAACGGATAGGGGTACGACATCCAGTCCGCCGGTTTAAGGTTGTGCTGCAATACCGATGGCCTGGTTCTAAACAGGGAATGCCAGTCGGGTGCGTGTTTGGATGCGTCTGGTGGGTCGGCAGCGTCCGTGGATTTAGCCGCGGCGCCCGCATCGGGAGGCAGCGCATGCCCTTCGAGAATTTCCGAATCCACATAAAAGCCGCTGCGTTCGCGGGATTTAAGATAACCATCATCGGCCAACCCCTGATAGGCCAGCACAACCGTGTTGCGCGAGACCTTCAGGGTTTTTGCCATCTTTCGGCAAGACGGCAGCGGTTCGCCCAATGGCAACTGGCCACCCAGAATCGCCGCCACCAGCATTTCGCGAATTTGCGACTGGATGCTGACGTTGGGTCTGCGGTTAAGATGGAAGAGCGTGTCGCGCACGATGCTGGCCTATTGAAAATGCGGAAATTGGCACTAGAGCCCGAAAGACCGAAAGATTACGGTGTTTGCCAGCAGCGGGCAAGCGGCCGCTCTCGTCGTTATCAACAGGAGTAAATTTGATGAATATCATAGCCAATTCTCTGGAACATCACTGGATGCCATTTACGGCTAATCGTGACTTCAAGGCGGCACCTCGGTTGGTGGTTAAGGGCGAGGGCATCAATTACACTGATCACAACGGGAATCGTATCATCGATGGCGCGTCCGGGCTATTTTGTTGTGCCGCAGGGCATGGCCGTCAGGAAATTGCCGATGCCGTCGCCAAGCAGTTGATGGAAATCGACTATAGCCCGCATTTCCAGATCGGTTCGCCGCCATCGTTTGAATTGGCGCGCCGGGTTGCCGCGTTGACACCCGAGGGCATCAACCATGTGTTTTTCACCAATTCAGGTTCCGAAAGCATCGATACCGCCCTGAAGATCGCCATGGCTTATCACAGTGCTCGTGGCGAGGGCCATCGCAGCAAATTTGTATCGCGCGAACGGGCCTATCATGGCGTTAATATCGGTGGTACGTCGCTGTCGGGATTGATGAAAAACCGGGAAATATTTGGTTCCGTCATGCCCGGTGTGGTGCACATGCGTCATACTTGGTCACCCGAAGCCCGCTTTACCCGCGGCCAACCCGAACAGGGTGCCGACCTGGCCAATGATCTGGAACGTTTTGCACAATTGTTGGGTGGCAAAAATATTGCGGCCTGTTTCGTCGAACCCATCGCCGGATCGACCGGCTGCCTGGTGCCGCCCAAGGGCTATCTTGAACGCTTGCGCGAAATTTGCGACCAGTACGGCATCTTGTTGGTGTTCGATGAAGTGATCTGTGGTTTTGGTCGCCTTGGCGTTCCGTTCGCGGCCCAGGCCTTTGGCGTCACCCCTGATATCATGACCATGGCCAAGGCGCTGACCAATGGTGTGTTGCCCATGGGGGCCGTGGCGGTCAAGGATTCCATATACGACACCATCGTCGATGCGGCACCGGATGGTGCCGTTGAATTTTTCCACGGTTACACCTATTCCGGCAACCCGGCATCCTGTGCCGCGGCACTGGCGACGCTGGACATTTACGAGAAAGAAAACCTGTTCCAGCGGGCCGCCGATATGTCCGATTATTTCCTCGATGCCGTTTACGACCTGCAGGACCTGGAAGCGGTCACCGACATTCGCGGGTACGGCATGCTGGCAGGAATTGACCTGGCGTCAAAAGAAGCGCCGGGTGCGGTTGGAACGCGGCTCATGAAAAGCCTTTTTGCGGGTGGTCTGCATGTTAAATTTACCGGTGATTGTGCTTTGATTGCACCGCCGTTGATTGCCCAAAAGAGCGATATTGACGATATCATCGGGATTCTGCGGGACGCACTGAAAGACTTGTGATAGGAACTCCACGAACTAATTTATTGAAGAAACGGGAGAGACCCTGAATGACTAAAACGCTGCACCATTATATCGACGGCAAGGTCGTCGAAGGCACAAGTGGCCGCTTTGGCGACGTGTTCAATCCGGCGACCGGTGATATTGCCGCACAAGTCCCCTTGGCCAGTGCCGACGAAGTGCGGGCAGCCATTGCGTCATCTGCCGCAGCCCTTCCCGCGTGGGCCAAAACGCCGCCGGCAAGACGCGCCCAGGTGATGTTCAAGTTCCGTGATTTGCTGATTCAGCATACGGATGAACTGGCCGAACTGCTGTCATCCGAACATGGCAAAACCCTGCCCGATGCCAAAGGCGAACTGGGCCGTGGCATCGAAGTGGTCGAATTTGCCTGCGGTATCCCGCACCTGTTGAAGGGTGAATATTCCGAAAACGTCGCCGGTAATGTCGATAGTTACACCGTGCGCCAACCCGTTGGTGTGGTCGCCGGTATTACGCCGTTCAACTTTCCTGCCATGGTCCCCATGTGGATGTATCCTGTCGCCATCGCGTGCGGCAATACCTTCGTTTTGAAACCATCGGAACGGGATCCTTCGGTGGTTCTGCGGGTTGCTGAACTGCTCAGCGAAGCGGGCCTGCCCAACGGCGTGCTGAATGTCATCAATGGCGACAAGGAAGCCGTTGATACCCTGCTTAGAGACCCCGCCATCGATGCCATCAGCTTCGTCGGCTCTACGGCCATTGGTGAATACATTTACCAGACCGGTTGTGCCAACGGTAAACGCGTGCAGGCCTTGTGCGGTGCCAAAAACCACATGGTGGTCATGCCTGACGCCGACATGAACCAGGTTACTGATGCGCTGATGGGTGCCGGTTATGGTTCCGCCGGTGAACGTTGCATGGCAATTTCCGTCGCCGTCGCCGTTGGTGATGATGCCGCCGATGAACTGATCAAGCGCCTGGCCCCCCAGGTCGCGGCCTTGAAGGTCGGCCCGTACAATGATGCGGATTCCGAAATGGGTCCGGTGATTTCCCGCGACAGCGAAAACCGCATCAAGGAATACATAGACGCCGGTGTTGCCGCCGGTGCCGAACTGGTCGTCGATGGTCGCGATATTTCGCTGCAGGGATATGAAAACGGCTATTTTGTCGGCGGTTGCCTGTTCGATCGTGTGACCAAGGATATGTCCATCTATACCGATGAAATCTTCGGTCCCGTGTTATCGGTTGTTCGTGCCAAGGATTACGACGAAGCTCTTGGCCTTGTGAATGATCATGAATACGGCAACGGTGCGGCGATCTTCACCCGTGACGGTGATGCGGCCCGCAATTTCACATCTAATGCCAAAATTGGCATGATCGGTGTAAACGTTCCGATCCCCGTTCCGGTTGCCTATCACAGCTTCGGTGGCTGGAAACGTTCGTTGTTTGGCGATCATCACATCCATGGCATGGAAGGCGTGCGCTTTTATACACGCCTTAAAACCATGACCACCCGTTGGCCTTCGGGCATCCGCGAAGGTGCCGAATTCAACTTCAAGCGGGGCTCCGAGCACTGATTTTAGGCAAATTCTGATTTCGATGGGGCCCGCAAGTGATACAGTCACTTGTGGGCCTTTATCGTTTGGCTGGGCCGGTCCCGTCAGGAACACAGCCTTTAACAGGAGTTCATTGCACCATGCGGCTTGATGATCGGGATCTGAAGATCCTTTCTGTTTTGCAAACCGAAGGACGGATTACCAAGACCGAGCTTGCCGCGCGGGTCAATTTGTCGCCAACACCGTGTTGGCAACGATTGAAGCGGCTTGAAGACGCTGGCGTGATCGAAGGTTACGGGGCGCGGGTGTCGTTGGCGGCATTGGGGCCTTTGTCCGTGATTTTCATGGAAGCGGAAATCAACAGCCACACGGTGGAAGATTTCAGCCGTTTCGAATCAGCACTGCAAGACATCCCCGAAATCGTCGAATGCTGGGCCGTCGGCGGCGGTATCGATTACGTGATGAAATTTATCTGTAAAGATGTGGGAGCCTACCAACGCCTGGTCGACGAAATCCTGCAGGCCGATATTGGGCTGAAGCGGTATTACACCTATGTTGTTACCAAGCCGGTCAAATCCACTCCCGGTGTGCCATTCGCAGCACTCGCAATTCCGGATAATCCTGTGAAAGAGTGAATTCCTCTTTTTATGGCCTGTAAAAAGAGATTTATCCGTTAATTCCGCCGGACTTCGAACACACACTTCAGCCTGATTGGAATATCTTCGCCTTGGCTACAGCATTGGTGAAGGGTGCCATGAAGACACATTCAAATTCCGCTATCGAAGGTTTCGCCGATCCCGGTATCGTCAAGTCGTCGGCCTATATAAACGGCGAGTGGTGGCATTGTGACGAAACGTTCAGCGTGAACAATCCCGCCGATGGTAGTTGGATCGCCGATGTTTGTGCCGTTTCATCGAAGGATAGCGCCGATGTCGTCACGGTGGCTCACGCGGCATTTCCCGCATGGGCGGCGCTGTTGCCACAGGAACGGTCCGCCATTCTGTTTCGCTGGTTCTCCCTGGTCCGTGACCATGTGGAAGACTTGGCGCTGTTGATGACGCTGGAACAGGGTAAGCCGATATCAGAATCACGGGGCGAAATTGATTATGGCGCCGCTTTTATAGAATTTTTTGCTGAACAGGCAAAGCGCCCGGATATCATGAGTGTCACATCGCACCTGCCCAATGCGGAGGTCGAGGTCTGGTTGGAACCGGTCGGTGTTGCCGCGTTAATCACGCCCTGGAATTTTCCCATCGCGATGATTACGCGTAAGGCTGCTGCGGCCCTGGCCGTTGGCTGCACGGTGATGATACATCCATCGAAAGAAACACCGCTGTCGGCATTGGCGTTGGCTGAACTGGCCGATCGTGCCGGGTTCCCGCCGGGCGTGTTCAATGTTGTTCCGGGCGAAGCCGCCGAAGTGGTTGGGCCGTGGACTGCAGACAAACGGGTTCGCGCCGTATCTTTTACGGGGTCAACCGAAGTTGGGCGCTTGTTGTATGGCCAATGCGCGCCAACCATTAAACGCCTGAGCCTGGAACTGGGAGGACATGCGCCGTTTATTGTTTTTTCAGATGCCGACATGGACAAGGCAGTGGATGAGGCCATATCGGCCAAATTTGCAACTTCGGGTCAGGATTGCCTTGGGGCCAACAGGTTTTATGTGCAAGGCCCTGTCTATGAAGAATTTTGCCAAAAGTTCGTGGCAAAAACCAAACAGCTTTCCATTGGTCCTGGCATCGATGATCTGGACCTGGGTCCGCTTATGAATGAACGCGCGGTGGTCAAACAGCTGGAACACGTAGAGGATGCCGTTGCAAACGGGGCAAGCCTTGTGTGTGGCGGCAATCGGCTGGATTTGGGCCCGCTATTCTTTGCGCCGACGGTTCTTATCGGTGTTCCCGTTACAGCGAAGATCATGAGCGAAGAAACTTTTGGTCCCGTCGCGGCGATTGCGCCGTTTGATGATGAAGATGCCGTTATAAAGTTGGCTAATGATACCGAATACGGGCTCATGGCGTATTTGCATACCAAAGACCCGTCGCGTATTTACCGTGTCAGCCGAGCGCTGGAATTTGGCATGATCGGTGTTAATCGCACCAAGGTAACCGGTGCGCCAATTCCCTTTGGCGGCATGAAACAATCCGGGCTGGGCCGTGAAGGCTCGCAGCACGGGATCGAAGCTTTTTCAGACATCAAATATGTCTGTCGTGATTGGGCATAGGCCCGTAACCCTGATAACAGGAGAAGATAATGCTTAGGAACGATCAACTCGACGAATGGGACCGTGAGACCTTTTTTCACCCCTCCACCCATTCGGCACAATTTGCCCGTGGCGACGTGCCTAACCGGATCATCACCGGCGGCGAAGGCGTTTATATCTCGGACCGGGACGGCAACAAGTTGCTTGATGGGTTTGCCGGCCTGTATTGCGTTAACGTCGGTTATGGCCGTCAGGAAATAGCCGAGGCCATCGCCAAACAGGCCCGCGAACTGGCCTACTATCACGCCTATGCAGGGCACGGGACGGAAGCATCCATTACCCTGTCCAAAATGATCATCGAACGTGCGCCCAAAAACATGAGCAAGGTCTATTTCGGCCTGTCGGGTTCCGATGCCAACGAGACCAATATCAAACTGGTCTGGTATTACAACAACGTGCAGGGTCGACCCCAGAAAAAGAAGATCATCTCGCGCTGGCGTGGTTATCACGGGTCGGGACTGATGACCGGGTCGTTGACCGGGTTGGGGCTTTTTCACAACAAGTTCGACCTGCCGCTTGAACAGGTCATTCATACCCAAGCGCCTTATTATTTCCACCGCGAAGATAAGGCCATGAGCGAGCTTGAATTTTCCACAGATTGTGCCGAAAAACTGGAAGCCATGATCCTCGCCGAAGGTCCTGACACCATCGCCGCCTTCATCGGCGAACCGGTCCTGGGCACGGGTGGCATCGTGCCGCCGCCAGAAGGATATTGGATGGCTATTCAAGCGGTCCTTAAAAAATATGACATTCTGTTGATCGCCGATGAAGTGGTCACCGGTTTTGGTCGCCTGGGGTCCATGTTCGGGTCCGATCACTATGGTATCGAGGCCGATATCATAACCTCGGCGAAGGGGCTGACATCTGCCTACGCCCCCCTTTCGGCATCGATTATTTCTGACAAAGTCTGGCAGGTCCTTGCCCAGGGCTCCGATGAGTTTGGCGCGATCGGCCATGGCTGGACCTATTCGGCCCATCCGATTGGTGCGGCAGCCGGTGTTGCCAACCTTAAACTGGTCGATGACCTGGGGCTTGTCGCCAATGCAGCCAAGATGGGGACATACCTGAAGACATCCATGCAGGCCGCCATCGGGGGCCACGCAAACGTCGGTGATGTCAGGGGTGAAGGGTTGTTGCTGGCGGTGGAACTGGTTTTGGACCGGGACCCGCAAACATCCTATGACCCGTCTTTGGCAATGGGGGCCAAGGTCGTCGCGGCGATGCTCAAACGCGGCGTTATTTGCCGCGCCATGCCCCAGGGCGATATTTTGGGATTCGCACCGCCGCTGTGTTTGACGTCGGGTGAAGCTGATTTGATCGTCGCTGCCACGAAAGAAGCCATCGACGAAGTCTGCTGATCGTACCAGCTCACCAAAGATACTTTTAAAACCGGCCTTTCCTGATGGAGAGCGCCGGTTTTTTAAGTTACATTATCGGTCTTGGTCCATCGTAAATCAGGTGAGGTTTCGTCATGTCAAAGCAACTCCCATCCCAGGCCCGGGTTGTCATCATCGGTGGCGGTGTTGTCGGTTGTTCGCTGGCCTACCACCTGACCAAGCTGGGGTGGAATGATGTTGTTCTTTTGGAACGAAAGCAGCTGACCTGCGGCACCACCTGGCATGCCGCCGGGCTGGTCGGGCAGTTGCGTGCCACCAGCAACATGACACGACTGGCGCAATACACCACCGACCTGTTCGCTTCGCTGGAAGAAGAAACAGGCCAGGCCACGGGCTTTTCGCAGCGCGGTTCTTTGTCATTGGCGACGACACACGAACGTTTCGAAGAATTGAAGCGCGGCGCATCCATGGCGCGCTGTTTCGGCCTTGAGGTCGAGGTCGTTACCCCGGACGAAGCGCAGGCCAAGTGGCCGTTGATCAATGTTGATGATGTGATTGGCGCCGTGTTTTTGCCCAAAGACGGGCAGGTCAACCCCATCGACGTTACCCAGGCTCTGGCCAAAGGGGCCAAAAACCGGGGCGCGCAAATTTTCGAAGGCGTCAAGGTTACCGGCATCCTTAAAGCAAATGGCAAAGCCACCGGGGTCGTGACCGATCAGGGGGATATAGCGGCCGAAATCGTCGTCAACTGTGCCGGTCTGTGGGGCCGCGAGGTTGGTCGCATGGCCGGTGTTAATGTGCCCCTGCACGCAGCCGAACATTTCTATATTGTCACCGAACCGTTCGAGGGCATGACACCGGGCTTGCCGGTCATGCGCGACCCGGATCATTGCGCCTATTTCAAGGAAGACGCGGGCAAGCTGTTGCTGGGCGCGTTCGAACCCGTGGCCAAGCCCTGGGGCATGGACGGAATTCCTGAAGATTTTTCGTTCGGGCAACTGGCTGATGACTTTGATCATTTCGAACCGATTCTGGAAGCCGCCATGCGGCGATTGCCAGCGCTGGAAAATGTCGGGGTGCAATTGTTCTTCAATGGGCCTGAAAGTTTCACGCCCGATGATCGCTACCTGCTAGGCCCGGCGCCGGAATTGGAAAACTTTTACGTCGCTGCCGGGTTCAATTCGGTCGGCATTCAGTCTTCGGGCGGTGCTGGCAAGGTGCTGGCCGAATGGATCGTTAAAGGCCACCCGCCCATGGACCTGTGGGATGTGGATATAAGGCGCATGCTGCCGTTTCAGGGCAATGCCAAATATTTGCACGACCGCACGGTCGAAGGCCTGGGCCTGCTGTACGCCATGCACTGGCCATTCCGTCAATTTGAAACGGCCCGCAATGTGCGCAAGACGCCGTTGCATGACCGTATGGCCGCCGCCGGGGCCTGCTTTGGCGAGGCTGGGGGCTGGGAACGCCCCAACTGGTTTGCTCCCGCAGGCGTGACGCCGGAATATGAATATTCCTACGGGCGGCAGAACTGGTTTGAACCTTCTGCCGTCGAACACAGGGCGGTGCGCGAGGCGGCTGGTTTGCTGGATCTTTCCACCTTCGCCAAGTTCCTGTTGCAGGGGCGCGACGCTGCGCGGGTGTTGGGCCAAATTTGTGCCAATGATGTGGATGTGGAACCGGGGCGGATTGTTTACACCCAGTGGCTGAATGATCGGGGCGGTATCGAGGCCGACCTGACGATCACTCGCCTGGCCGAAGATGCCTTCATGATCGTCACCGCCTTTTCTTCCCAGACCAGGGATTTTTATTGGCTGAAAAGCCATATTCCCGACGATGCCCATGCGGTGTTGACGGACGTTACGTCGGGCACCGCCATTCTTGGTATCATGGGGCCACGGGCGCGGGATCTGTTGCAGCGGTTGACGCCGGATGACCTGTCAAACGATGCCTTTCCCTTTGCCACCAGCCGCGAGATCGAACTGGGTTACGGCATGGTCCGGGCCTCGCGCATCACCTATGTGGGCGAACTGGGGTGGGAACTGTATATCCCGGCAGAATTCGCCACCGGAATTTATGATACGATCGTTGCTGCCGGTGGGGATGTGGGCCTGAAACATACCGGCATGCATGCCATGAATTCCCTGCGCACGGAAAAGGCCTATCGCCATTGGGGGCATGATATTGCCGATGAGGACACGCCGCTGGAAGCGGGTTTGGGGTTTGCTGTCGCCTGGGACAAGCCGGGCGGGTTCATCGGGCGCGAGGCGCTTTTGAAGCAACGCGCGGAGGGTACGCGCCGGAAGCTTGTACAATTCGCCTTGGATGATGCAGAGGCGTTACTGCATCATAACGAACCGATTTGGCGCGATGGTGTCATCGTCGGCTACATCACGTCTGGCATGTTCGGCCATGCGCTGGGCAAGTCCCTGGGCATGGGATACGTGGAACACAAGGGCGGGGTCGATGCCGACTTTATTAATTCCGGCACCTACGAAATTGAAGTCGCCTGCCAGCGTATCTCGGCGACGGCATCGCTGAAACCTTTTTATGACCCGAAAAGCGAACGGGTGAAGGCTTAACCAGCCCCGTTCAGACGTGGGCGCTGAACCGGTCGTGACCGGCTTCGGACATCAACCGATTGAAATCATCGCCCGATATGTGAACCAGGGTCTTGTGATCACCGCCTTCAAAGTAAATCTCGGGTTGCCTGGACAGGCTGTCGTCCCAGATCATGCGCATGCCATAAGCTGTTGCGATGGGCGGCACCGCACCGACGTCGCAATCGTCGAACAGGGCGCGGGCTTCTTCTTCTGTCGCCAGGTCCAGGTCATCGCCGAATTTCTTGCGCAGGGTTTCCAGCTCGATCATGTGGGAACTCGGCAGCACCGCCATCATGTAGCCGAAATCATCCCGCAACAAGACGCCTTTGGCCATGCTGTCGCCGGGGATTTTGGCGCTGTTAGCCGTTCCGATGCTGGTGGGGTGGTAGGGGTGCTCGATTTCCTCAAAAACGATGTGGCAGTCTTTCAGGTATTCTTTTAGCGTAATTGCCATACCCATTGCCCATCTCCTTTTTCCGGTGTTTGAAACAGAGACATCTTCAGGAAGTCATTATACAGCAAAATTAATGTAAATTATAGGGGGAGGGAGAATAAGCGGAGGAATATTTAGGTTGGTCGCCGGATTCAATAGCCGTCGTTATCGGGTGAATCATTGTTGTCGAAAGGCGGGCGACGGCGAACAAGTGATTCAAGCAGGCGCAATTCGCTATCTGTGTGATTAAATACAGGAGCCCGTTCGATTTGTGTTGGCGTCCCCGACGGGTAGATATAGCGGGGTGAATCGTGATGGGTGGTCGTCACTGTTTCCAGCAAACGGCCTGTTTCGGCTGAAAAAATTTCCGCCTGGCCATAGCACACGCAAGCGTAGGTTCGTTCGGGCGCTGTTTCCACGTAACAGCCGGTTCCACGAATGCCCATCGTGGCATAAGGCGTGTTGATGTTCGTACCGTTGGTTTTGCCAAATACCGCCAGCATGGCACCGCTGACCAGTTTCAGTGTACCTGAAACGGACCCGTCTTCGTCTGTCGAAAAGTCCTCGGGATAGAATTCAAGTTCGCTGTCTTCATGCAACATGAAGGCGTGCATTCCAAAGATGATGATGGCGCTTCCATCAGGCCCGGTGATGGCTATGTCACCGGGGTTAACGATTTGGCCGATCCGGGCCGCGCTGCCGTTGATGCGAAAGTCGCCTTTGAATTCTTGCACACCGGGGATGATGGGGGTTTTAGACATGGCGCGCGCGCTTCGCGCAAGGCTGACGAGGCCGGGTGCCATGCCGCTCGTTACCAGCAAAGACTTGATCAGGGATCGCCGTGTCACTTCGGGGCGTTTCGCCATCGTGTTTGTTCCTTAAAACAGAACCGTTATATACAGGCCTCCGGTCATGGTCTGCATTCTATCGTTAATATTGAGCAATGCGCCATCAGCCAGAACCGGACGGCCCTTTGGTTCCGCCTATTTCAATGATCTGACTTATTAGGTAGGATTGCCAAGAAAAATGGCAACAGGATTTGGACATGCAACAGGAACTTGAAACCGTCACCAAGCTGGTCGATACCTTGGTTGAATTTGCCGTGCAATACGGTTTTCAACTGCTGGGCGCCCTGGTTTTTCTGTTTATCGGCCTGAAAACCGCCGCCTGGACGGGACGCAAAATCACCCTGGTCGCCCAAGCCCGCGATATCGACCCGACGCTGTCCCGCTTTATTGGCAACATCGTCAAGCTGGTTGTCGTCGTATTTGTCGCCATCATTACCCTGGGCAATTTTGGCATCAGTACGGCGCCGCTGATCGCTCTTGCTGGCGCGTCGGCCTTTGGTGCGACGATGGCGTTGCAGGGGCCACTCTCCAACTATGGGGCCGGGTTGTCGATCATTCTCAGTCGTCCGTTTGCCGTGGGCGATATGATCAGTGTCAAAAAGGTCAGCGGAATGGTTGATGAAATCTCCCTCGCCGCGACCGTGCTGGTCGGTGAGGATGGCGAGAAGATCACCGTTCCCAACAAAGAAATTGTCGGCGAAGTGATCGTCAATTCAAACGAGCAGCGAATTGTTGAAACCAGGATCGCCCTTGCGTATGACGAAGACAGCGACCGCGCCCTTGCCGTCCTGCGTCAGGTTTTGTCCGATGCCGCCAAGGTCGGCAGCGATCCAAAACCCCAGGTCGGCATTCATGACTTCACCTATGGTGGCATCGTGATTGGCCTGCGTTTCTGGGTTCCGGGTCGGGAATACTTCCAAACCCGCTATGGGGTTAACGAGGCGCTCCTGAACGGCCTTAAGGCCGCTGGTATCGGGTTGATCCCCGCCACGGCCACGGCCATCGCCGCACCGCTTCTTTCGGCCGATCTAGAAGACTAAGCCAACGTTCAGTCTTCGCCGCTGACCCTGCCTCTTACTTTTTTGGTGTCGCTCTGACGCCGCTTGCTTTCAAGCCGGCGCTTTTTTGCGGCTGTTGTTGGTCTGGTCGGGCGGCGGTATTTTGGTGGTTCTGCAGCTTCGCGGATTAAAACAACCAATCGCTCGATGGCATCCTTGCGATTTTGCTCCTGCGTGCGGAACTGATTGGCGGTGATAACAACGATGCCATCCTTGGTCATGCGTCTGCCAGCCAGGGTTTTCAGGCGCAGGAAGACGGCATTGGAAAGGGCGGGGCTTCGCCTGGCATTATAGCGCAACTGAACGGCACTTTCGGTCTTGTTGACCTTCTGGCCGCCGGGACCGGGTGACCGGATGAAGCTTTCTTCAATTTCGCTGTCTTCAAGGACGATGGATGACGTGATCTGGATCATTGGTGAAACTTACCAGTTGCGGCAACGGGCCTGAACCTTCTTGTAACTGACCAAGGTGTCGATCCGGGCGTTAGCGATTTCGGCGCCCCGGTTTAGGCGGGCGACCAGAGGTTTCAGTTTCTGTGCCATTTGCTTTTGCATATAGCGGGCACCCTGCTGCGGCGAGTTGACAGCTACCGGGACGATACTGCGGGCCTTGGAATACACAGCGCGCTGAAGGTCGGGCAGGTTGCGGGCCATGTTGCTGCGATACAACGAAACATGGGTGTTTTCGTGTTCAAGAATAGCCCGATATTCGCAGCTGCCCCTGCCGTAGCGTCGGTCGATGTAGACCTTGAATCCGTCATAGCCGATGGTGATGTCAAAGGAACGGGGATAGGCACAGTATGAGTTGTTGGCCTGGGGCACTAATCTGGCCGTTGTGCCGATTTGAAACGTGAAATCTGAAAGCGTCAACCCCAGTGGTTTCCAGTTGCCCTGCTGAACACCCCGACTGCGGGATTGCCGTATCCTGACAAGATCGTTGCGACTGACCCTGGTATTGTAGACAACGCGCCCTTTGGGGTTTTTGATATTGATGTCAATGGAATCGGTCATGGCGGGGCAGGAGGCGGCATCTTCTTTTTTACCTGATGTGGTGCCCTGGGCAAAAGCGGTCAGGGTGGCGGCAAAAAACAGCGATGTCGTGATCAATCCAAATCCGGCATGGCGTAAGCAAGGTATCATTCCGTGCCCGGCACCGACGCAGGTTTTTGCGTTGTTTCTGTCGATGCTTCGGAGGGGGCGTTGATGTTTTCAGGGGGGGACGCTTCAGCGCCTTCGGACACGACCTGAGAGTCCGCCGGTGCAGCGTTGTCTTCTTTCACTGATTCTTCCGTTTGCCCGTTTTCAGGCGCGGCCTGTTGCTCAAGGGATTCCGATTCGACATCTGCTCCGATTTCCGCGCCAATATCGGCGCCGATTCCTGCTCCGATCTCTGCCCCGATCTCGATGTCTGTGTCGGCGGCGGCGGTTTCTTTATCTGTCACAAGGGGGGTGGCGCCGGCGTCGGGGTTCCAGACCACTTCGTGCAAGGTGATCGAGCCGTCAAATCCCTTCATTTCGAAGCCACTGTGGGCGATAAATTTGTAGTTCTTGCCGCCACACAAGCCTTGAACAATATCCGAAACAAATATTTGTCCCGCCTGGGCTTTGTCGACAATTCGAGCCGCCATTTGCACGGTGGTGCCAAACAGGTCGTCGTCCTCTGCAATGGGTTCGCCGGCATTGATGCCAATTTTCAGGCCAAGCGGCAGGTCGGGGTTGGCAGCGCTGTGCCGGGCCGAACCCTTTTGCATGTCTGCGGCGGCCTCGACGCTATTGGATGTTTTGGAAAACGACGCCATGATGCCATCGCCAGTGTGCTTTATTTCCTTGCCGCTATGTTTGTGAAGGGCATCGCGGACAATCTTGTTGTGGGCGCGCACAACCTGTTGGGCCAAGGCGTCGCCCAGGGTTTGGGTCATATTCGTAGAGCCCGCAATATCCGTGAACAGTACCGAGACCGGCCCGCTGGTACTCTCAATTATCTTTGGCTTGTTCCATTCGGTCAGCGCTGCGGCCAGAGTGGCTGCACCATCTGCATCGCCTTCCAGGTGGGTCATCATGGAACTGCGACCGGCTTGATACATTTGCATGTATTTTGAATCGGCCAGCAAGTAGCCCTGAATTTTGTCGGGAAAAGCGTCGGCATCGCGCTGACGAAAGCCCATGGATTTGACGGCATCTCCCAGTACCTGAGAGGCAGTGTTACCGTCCATGTTACGCGATTGGCTCAGGGTTTCAATGGCTCCGGCGATGAACAGGTTGACCCCGAATTTGTTGAAATTGTCCATGTCGGCTTTATTGATATTAGCCCTTTTCAAGGAATCGGTGAGGTATCCCATGATGTAGGTTTTCTGCTTTTTCAGCCACGGCGCGTCCTCCTTGGCGGCACCTATTTCTGCGCCGCCGCCATCTGTTCTGGCTGGGGGCACATCCTTGGCGTCAGCATTTGTCGCAGAACCCGGTTCGGGGAGCGTGTCGTCGGTTTGCTTGGTGGGGCTGGTTTCGCCATCGCGGGCGGCCTTTTCGGCCTTTTCGGCTTTGTCCTTATCGTCGGCGACCTTGGTTTCTTCGGCCATCTTGTTGGTATCTTCGCCAAAATCAACCCGGTCCGCCTGCTTGACTTTGATGGCGGGCTTTTCGGGTTCGGGCTTTTGTTCTTTCGGTGCCCGTACGGCGCGCTGGCTGCTCGATGAGGCGATTTTGGCTTTCGACAGGAAAGAAAAGCTCATCCAGACGACGCTAAGCAAGAAGGAGCCAAAGAACAGGACGTTCAAAATGTTGGTCTGCGTCGATGCGCGAAATTCTGTCTCGCTAAGCCAGATTCCGCCCAGGCCGGAAACGATGGACGCGATGATCGCGCTGAACAGCACGACCATGAGCAATTTGACGATCAGCCGGAAGAACGAAAAAGTAATCTTGTCGGCGACATCGGGGTCATATTCCTCGATATGCTTGGGAACTTTTTTGCCCGAACGCATGTCGCTGCCGGGTTTCCTGTTTTTGGCTTTTTTACCACTTTTGTTGCCAGATCGATTGGGTGCTGGTGCCGGACCATTTTTGCGGGACTGTCTGGCCTCCTGCGCGCCCTGAGGCTGCTCGTCGGCCAGGTTGGAACTGGCGTAAATGTTGTTTTCTTTTGTTTCGCCCGAAGAATCATTGGTTTCCTCGCGCACGACCTTTACGCCTTTGATGGTCGAAATGTTTTCCAGCGCCTTGGCGTCCTTGATCGCCTGGCCTTGCTGCTCATAGGGGTAACTCGCATGGACTTCCCAGCGACCGCCCTGTAGCACCATAACTTCAAAGTTAATCTTGTTTGACACTGCGCCCCGGCCCAATTCCGATATTCAATCTGCAAGACTGTATGGTCTGGCACCCCAACGATCAATTGCGGCAACTTACCGTTTCCGACCGGCATTCTGTCCGGTCGGACTGGTTCATTGTTTATAACTATCACAATAATTTAGCTGAGCAAAAGAGGCGATGGCGAGTCGAAATATTAGTTTTACAAACTTAAGTCACGGAAATTGCTATTTTTTCCGCAAAAGGTTGACCCGCATGGGTTGATCGAAAGTTACCCCTTTGGCTGTTTTGTGGCCAAGTTTATTGAACAGGGCCTTGATCTCGCTTTTTTTCGCGGCAAAGACATCCTTCAGGTGGGGATTGATTGTCGTCAGCCGATTCTCCAGCGCCGCAAAGTCAGGATATGCGGAAGTATGGATGTAGATCATTTCCACTTCTTCGCTTAAGCCATGTTTTGTTGCCGCTTTGATCGTCTTGTAGGCGCAGGCACGAACGTCGGTTTCGTCATGCACCGGTTGCATCATTTCAAAATGAGGGCCTTCGGCCAAGGGCTCGCAGACATAAACCTGGCCACCCTTCTTCAAGACCCGGGCGGCTTCTGCCATGGCGGTGTCCTGCTGTTCCATATCGACGTGATGCAGGCTGTTGAAGAAAACAATCAGGTCAAGTTTACCGTTATCGAAGGGCAGGTCTTCGCCGACACCTTCTGAATAAAATTCACCGCCGGCTGGTTTTGCCGAGCGGGCTTTTTCCAGCATTTGCAGATTGCATTCAACGCCAATTATTTTTGCTCCGTGCCGGGCCATCAGGCGAACCAGTGCGCCTTCGCCACAGCCAATATCGGCGACCTTGCGATTGTTCAGGTCAACCAGTGATGACAACACATCAGCATTGGACTTTCTGTCTATATTTTGCGGCATTTCAGTGAGAGCTTCCCTTGTAGCGGACGATCGAGAGGGTGGTTGTACCCGTGCCAGCGGCGCAGGAACAGACCCTATAAGGTTTTCTGTTTGCTGCGTCCATTGCATATGGTGTCGGCGCACTGATTTATCCAGAATGTTTCATGGTTAGCGGAAATTTCCGCAGCTCCTCCCGCAGGGCGGGCGCAGAGGGGAAGCCCGGCTGTAATGCCTGTTTTATTGTGGTCTAGGTTTATTTAATTGACTTTATGTGATGGTGCTGGAGCCGTCTGTGACGTTATTTCGAACCGGCAATGTGTCCGGTCACTCGCCACTTATCCAGTTGCCGTCGCCGTTTGTTGGCAAAGTCCTCGCCCGGTTGGTTGTGCCCTGTGCCTTTGAACTCTCGTTTTCTTTGGCTATCAAGTTGAACGCGACGCAGGGCGGCAAGTTGGCCCAGGCCGAGTTCATTGCTTTCTCCGGCGTTCCAGGCGGCCAGTTGAGTGCGGCGCAATTGCGCGAAACCGGCAGGGGTGGAAGATTTAAGTTTGATTTTGAGGCGGTGGTTAAGGTCTGCCATACGTGCGTAATCAATGTGGGCGCTGGCACCGGTTATGGCCGAAGGTTTGTTATTGTTTGCCGTCGTCCGGCGTGCCGCGTTCCAGTGTTTCAAAACTTTCAGTTTATAGGATTTTGCCCGCTTGGGCGTGCTGGAATGATAAAAGGCGGCGGCCTGGGTCCAGGACCGGGTCGAACCGTACAGCCCCTTCAAATATGAAGCCGCGTAGGCCGCATTGGCTTCGGGGTCCAGGGCCTGTTCGACACTGGCGAAGGCATCGCCATGGTAAAACAGGTTGATCTGCATACAGCCGACGTCGATGTTGGTAACGCCGCGACCTCGTAATTCAACGATATAGTCCAGCGCCGCTTGCCGGGTCGGGAAAAAATGACCCTGACCAAGAGCCATAACGGTCCATGGCCAGGCAATTGTTGCCTTCCTGGATTCGTTCCAGCGACCCGTTTCGGCCAGGGAAATGGCTTTTAGAAGGTGCTTTGGAATGCCTGCGTTTTGTTCCTGCCGCGCCGTTTGGGTATCGCAAATTTTCCAAGCACTTTCAAAGCCTTGTCCCGCCTTCGCCCAAGTCGGAACAAGTGCCGTGGCAAGCCCGGTCAATGTCGCCAGCAAAGGAAAAAAACGTCCCATGTTTTCACCGCGTCAGTTTGTGTCTGACGGGTAATTTGCAAGGGCTATGCCAGTTTTCTTTAAGGAAGGGTCTGGTCACCCTCGCCCAAGGCGCGTTGCATGATGACCTGGTCGACCCAGCGGCCATGTTTAAACCCGACCGAAGTGACGGTGGAGCGGTGAGTGAAGCCCAGGCGGGTATGCAGGGTAATGGATCCCGCATTGCCGCTGTCGCCGATGATCGCCACCATTTGCCTGTATCCCTGCCCGGTGCATCGTTCGATCAGGTCGCCCAGCAATTTGCCGCCGATGCCCTGGCGCAGGGCGTCCGGTGCAATGTAGACACTGTTTTCCACCGTATAGCGATAGGCCGGTCGCGGCCGATATGGGCCCGCGTAGGCATAGCCTTTTACGGTGTCGCCCATTGCCGCCACAGTGAACGGGTATCCGGCGTTTCGCAGGGCCGCGAAACGGCGTGTGATTTCACTTAAGTCGGGTGGCGTTTCTTCAAAACTGGCGATTCCGTGTATGACGTGTTCGGCGTATATGTGCTGTACGGCGACCAGATCGTTTTCTGTCGCGTCGCGGATCGTTAAATTCATGATGCGGCCAGTATGGAAGGGTTGATGTTGCACAGTTCTTTGACCATCGCGCGGACATTGTCTTGCAATTGGGCCAGCCCAGGTCCGCGTTCGACTCGCAATTCATCCATGTAAAGCGACCTGTTTATTTCGATTTGCAAGGCGTGCTGCGCCTGTTTTGGTTTGCCGTAGTGGCTTGTTGTATAGCCTCCGGCGTACGGATTGTTGCGCACCACCACATAATTCATGTCCTTTAGCGCACGTTCCACGTGGCTGGTCAATCGACCGTCGCACGATGAACCGTGGCGATCACCCAGAATAAAATCGACGCGGCGAAAACCGGGATCGCGATCCATGGGGCCACCGATGGAAGGCATGGAATGGCAATCGACTAACAAGCAGCCGCCGAATCGGCGAACGCCTTCGTCCAGCAATTCCTGCAGCGCCGCGTGATAGGGCATGTACAGGTTTTCAATCGTGGTTTTGGTTTCCTTGAAATCCAGTTTATCAGAATAGATCTCGGCACCACTGGTGACCACGCGGGCCAGGGTGCCCAGTCCGGCGCTGACCCGGGGCGACGTGGTGTTGACATAATCAGGCAGCGGCCCATCGAACATGTCAGGGTCCAGTTCGAAAGCCTCGCGGTTGGGGTCGATGTAGGCACGCGGGAAATGGGCCAGCAGCAACGGTGCGCCAAGTTCTGGAACGCAGGAAAAAATTTCATCGACAAAGGCATCTTCCGAGCGGCGCAAACTTAAAGGATCAAGCCGGGATGCCTGGCGAAATTGTGCAGGGTAGCTGCGTCCGCTGTGGGGGGATGCAAATACCAGGGGGACCCGCCAGTCTTCTGGGCGGCGAATTTCGATCGGGTTGATGTCGGGGCTGGGTTGGTCGGCGGCGTCCACGGGGGATTGAGTCCTGCTTGGGGTTTTGGTTTTTGTTCTTA
>Ga0316204_10001815_pt1 | contig 53920 bp, 50 predicted proteins | sample 6monrhotite_MG_2_FD_205661 | JGI IMG/M metagenome (GOLD analysis project Ga0316204, IMG submission 205661) | Microbial mat bacterial communities from mineral coupon in-situ incubated in ocean water Damariscotta River, Maine, United States -... | ecosystem: Environmental > Aquatic > Marine >... | reverse complement strand
CAAACCCGGCTACGTGCTGATCTTGCCGTGGAATCTGCGCACAGAAATCTCCACCCAACTCAACGTCATCCGCGACTGGAACGCAAAGTTCGTCGTCGCCGTGCCACAAATCGAGGTCTGGTGATGAAGATAATCCCGTTGAAAATTGAAGGCGCGGCGCTCATTGAGATCGAGCCGATTGCCGATGAGCGGGGCTTTTTCGCGCGCAATTTTTGCCAACAAGAGTTTGCCGACGCGGGGCTGGCATTGAACGTGGTACAGAGCAATCTATCGCAAAACGTTAAAAAGGGCACGCTGCGCGGTCTACACTTTCAAGCCCAGCCAAAGCCCGACCCTAAATTGGTGAGTTGTATCAACGGCGCGATCTTCGACGTGGTGGTAGATGTGCGTGAAGGCTCGCCCACCTTTTGTCAGTGGTCCAGCGTCGAGCTGACAGCGCACAATCACAAAGCCTTGTTCGTGCCGCCTGGGTGCGCGCACGGCTTCATCACACTCACCGACAATGCTTTGGTCCACTACCAAATGGGCGAGACGTTTGTCGCCGACTTGGCGCGCGGCGTGCGCTGGAACGATCCGGCCTTTGGCGTCGGATGGCCCATGGCCCCCGTCGTCATATCGGAACGCGACGCTAATTATCCCGATTTCAAAGGTGATGCATGACACGCGTACTGGTCACCGGGGCGAGCGGTTTGATCGGCAAACATGCGGTCGCCGCGCTGGTGGCCCACGGGCATGAAGTTCACGGCGCCGCACGCACGCTGCCCGCAACGTCGCCGCCTGGGGTAAATTGGCACAGCTGCGACTTGTTGACGGAGGACGCAGCGCAGACGCTCGCCGCCGAGGTCCAGGCCACGCACTTGTTGCATTTGGCGTGGGTGACGAAACACGGTCAGTTCTGGACGACTGAGCAAAATCACGATTGGCAGGCGGCTTCTCAGCGCTTGATCGAGGCATTTAAAGACAGTGGCGGCACGCGCGTGGTGATGGCTGGCTCGTGCGCCGAATACGACTGGACGCAGTTGGGTGACGGGGTTTGCCGTGAAAATGAAACGCCACTCAACCCCCATACTTTGTACGGGCAATGCAAACTTGAGTTTTCTCAGTGGCTTGCATCCTTTGCGGTTCAGAAGGATCTAAGCCAAGCCTGGGGGCGGGTGTTCTTGCTCTACGGTGTCGGTGAGCATGAAAGTCGTCTCGTGTCATCCATCGTCTTGGCGTTGAGCGCGGGACGTGAAGCCAAATGCTCGTCCGGTGTTCAAGTGCGCGATTTCACGAACGCGCGCGACGTCGGCTGGGGCTTTAGCGCTTTGTTGATGAGCGATGTCGAGGGCGCGGTCAACGTCGCCAGCGGCGAGCCGCACACCATTGCCGAGGTCGCAAGCACGTTGGGCAAATTTTCAGGCCATCCCGAACTGGTGCGTTTGGGCGCGTTTGACGACCGCCCGGACGACCCTCCCGTGCTGGTGGCGGATATAAGCCGACTGCGTGATGAGGTCGGCTTTACCCCGGCGTTGGGCTTTCACGAAGCGCTTAAACAGGCCTATGATCAAATCCGGCAAGGAACGGATTGATGAACAAACTGATCCGCAAACTGAAAAGACTGCTGGGCGGAAAACGCAGCCGCGACATCTTGCCTGATTACGTGCAAATCGGACGCGGCACCTATGGTGTGGATCGCAACGCTTTTCAGGGGTTGTCGCCGGATGCGCCGATCAGCGTTGGACATTTTTGCTCGTTTGGTTTTGGCGTGGTGATTTTTTCGAAGGCCGATCACCCGCTCGATTTGCCGTCCACCTATCCTTTGCGCACCAAGCTGCTGCGCCCCGAAAATGGCGATCAAGACGCGGTGAGCAAGGGCGGCGTCACCATCGGTCACGATGTGTGGGTCGGCGCCCGGGCGATGATCTTGAGCGGCGTGACCATCGGCAACGGTGCGGTGATCGGCGCGGGCGCGGTGGTCGCCAAGGATGTGCCTGCGTATGGCGTCGTCGTCGGCAATCCGGCCAAGGTGATCAAAAAGCGCTTTTCCGATGAGCAGATCGCGGCCCTTGAAACCATATGCTGGTGGGACTGGCCGGATGATAAAATTCGGGCGTTTGAGCCGTTGTTTTATGGAGATATAGACGCCTTTATCGAAGCCGCGGGAGGATGACGCCGCCATGAAACACATCGTGAGAAAGCTTTTCGCCGCAGTGATTTGCTTCGTCGCGATGTCGTCAACGGTGGCGTTTGCAGCTGATGATCGCATGTCGTTCAGTCTGCCCATCGGCTGTGAGCTTGGTGAGACATGCTGGATCCCCAACTACGTCGATCTGAAACCGGGCAAGGGTGTCTTGGATTATATGTGCGGCGACGCCACCTACGACGCACCGCCCGGCGATCGGCACAAAGGCACGGACTTTGCCGTGCGCGATATGGCGGCTGTACGCAAGGGTGTGCCCGTGTTTGCGGCGGCACCTGGACAAGTCGTCGGCCTGCGTGATGGGATGCCTGATGTTGGGGGGACTGTCAGCAATCGGGAATGCGGTAACGGGTTGCGCATCCGCCACGACAACGGCCTCGTCACCCAATACTGCCATATGCGTAAAAACAGCGTGCTGCCCAATACCGGCGATCGGGTCGAGCGCGGACAGCAACTGGGCTTGGTCGGACTATCGGGCCGAACCATTTTTCCTCATCTACATTTTCAGGTGGAGCAGGACAAAGAGATCATCGACCCCTTTGCCGGTCCGGACCGCAAAAAGCAATGCGGGATCGGCACGAAAACCCTGTGGAATGCGCAAACGTTGGCGCAACTTCCGTATCGGCCGACCGCGATTTACAATGTGGGATTTGCCCCGCAAAAGCCGGATCAAAAGCTCGTCCGCGAGGGCCGATATCAGGACCGACAGTTCGATGCAACTGCGGTGGCCATGGTCGTGTGGGCAGAGTTTTTTAGGGTCCGTGCAGGTGATCAAATCGCCATTCAGATCACCGACCCCACAGGCAGCGAAATCCACAGCCAGAACATTGAAGTTAAATCCAAAAAAGCCCACTATTTCGCTTTCAGCGGATTGCGTTTAAAGGCCCTGAGATGGCGTTCGGGAATATACCGGGGAACGGTGACTTTGGTTCGTGAAAATAAATCTTTCGCCGTGACGCAACAAATCGTGGTGCACAAAAACTAAGGCTCTGCTGCTTTCTACACATATCATGTAAGCGAGAACTCAGCATAAGAAAAGCCAGAGGTTTCCCTCTGGCTTTCCATGGTGGGCACGGCTGGGATTGAACCAGCGACCCCTCCCGTGTGAAGGGAGTGCTCTCCCGCTGAGCTACGCGCCCGATTGTTTCGGTCCCGGCGGTATAAGGCCCTGGGTTTCACCTGTCAAGACGGGTTTGGGCGGGCGGGGCGTCGGAGCGTCTTTAAGACAGGTTCCGCAACGCGTCTTCCAGGTCCGAGAAGTGGTCGATCACGGCTTGGGCACCCAGGTCTTGGACCGGAATTTTGGTGTAGCCGTGGCTGAGCAGCACGACGGGAAGGCCCGCCGCGTGCGAAGCTTGCACATCGTTGCCATTGTCGCCGACCATCGCGGATTCGGACGGTTCAACGCCCATTTTTTCCAGCGCGGCCAACAAGTGACGCGGATCGGGCTTTTTGATGCCGGGCAGGGTGTCGCCGCCGATGACCACGTCGAAATAGTCGGCCAGACCCAGCTTGGAAAGGATTTCCATGGTCGCGCCGTACGGTTTATTGGTGCAAATCGACAGCTTGATGTCCATGGCTTGAAGCTTTTTCAGGATATCCACAGCACCGTCAAACGCCACCGTCAGTTCGGCGGAACGCGGTTCGTAATCCTTGATGAAGGCGGCGACGTGCGTTTGGAATTCGGCGTCGGGCGGAATGTCGCCGGTGGCTTCAAAACAGCGCTCCACCAGCTTCGGCACGCCGTCGCCGATCATCATCTGCACTTCCTCGACGCTGACCTCGCGCCGGCCCAAGGGGACCAGCATGCGGTTGCCTGCGGCTTGCAGGTCGGGGGCGCTGTCGATGAGGGTCCCGTCGAGGTCGAAGATCAGGGCGCTGATGGCGCCCAATTTTTGTTCATTCATCATGAAATAATCCGTAGTAATCTTTGACTTGGCGGGGAGGCCCAGCATGTGGCACTTTGCGCCACACGCAAATTTGTCGAAATGTCCCCGGATATGTAGGTGGGTCGCCACGGATGTCAAATAAGAAAACTGCCGCCATCGTTCTCGCCGCCGGTCTCGGCACGCGCATGAGGTCCGAAAGACCTAAGGTCATGCATCCGGTGGCGGGCCATCCGATGGTCAATCATCTGCTGGATACCTTGGCGAAATTGAACCTGGAAAAGATCGTCGTGGTGGTCGGCCCGGATATGCCTGAACTGGAAGCCGCCGTGGCCCCGCACCAGACCGCCGTGCAGGTTGAGCGCCTGGGCACCGGCGATGCGGTTAAGACAGGCATGGAAGCGCTCGGGGCATTTAACGGCAACGTTTTGGTGTTGTACGGCGACACCCCACTGATTTCTGAGCAAACCCTCAACGCCATGCTCGAAGCCCGCCAGCCCGTTGAGGGGCGCTTCGCCCCCACCGTGGTGGTGCTGGGCTTCCTGCCGGGTGAGCCGGGCGCGTATGGGCGCTTGGTGGTGGACGAAGAAGATGGCGACTTGCTGGCCATTGTCGAAGCCAATGACGCCACGCCTGAGCAGCTCGACATTGGACTGTGCAACTCCGGGGTGATGTGTTTCGACGGCGAATTTTTGCCGTCGTTGCTGGCGCGGCTGAGCAACGACAACGCCAAGGGCGAATATTATCTCACCGATTGCGTCGGCTTGGCGCGCGAAGACGGCTTCAATTGCGCCGTGGTCGAAGGCGACGAAGAAGAGCTGATCGGCGTCAATTCCCGTATCGAGCTGGCGCTGGTCGAAACCATCGCCCAGGACCGCTTGCGCGAAAAGGCCATGAAGGGCGGCGCGACGTTGATCGATCCGTCCACGGTCTATTTTTCCCATGACACGCGCATCGGTAAAGAAGTGCTGATCGAACCCAACGTGTTTTTCGGTCCCGGCGTCACGGTCGGCAACAACGTGCACATCAAGGGCTTTTGCCATATCGAAGGGGCCAGCATCGAAGCAGGCGCCATCATCGGCCCGTTCGCCCGCTTGCGCCCCGGCACCACCTTGGGCGATGGTGCGCGAGTCGGAAATTTCGTCGAAATCAAGAACGCCGACGTCGATGCGGGCGGCAAGGTCAACCATCTCACCTACATCGGCGACGCCCATGTCGGCGCAGGGGCCAACATCGGGGCCGGCACCATCACGTGCAATTACGATGGCTTCTTGAAATCCAAGACGGTCATCGGTGCGGGCGCGTTTATCGGGTCCAACACCGCGCTCGTCGCCCCGGTCAACGTCGGCAAAGGAGCCATCGTCGGCGCGGGTTCGACCATCACCCGCGACGTTGGGGAAAACGATATCGTCACCACCCGTGCGGAGCAAAAAAATGCGCGCGGCGCGGCGGAACGTTACCGTGAGCGTAAGCAATCTCAAAAAAACCAGCAGAAGAAAGACTGAGCCCGGAGCATGTGCGGCATCATCGGCATCATCGGCAAGACTACGGCAACCTCTCAAATTGTCGAGGGGCTGAGGCGTCTGGAATATCGCGGTTACGATTCCGCCGGCATCGCGACGCTGGTGGACGGCGGTATCGACCGTCGCCGCGCCGAGGGCAAGCTCAAGAACCTTGAAGCCGTGTTGCAAGGCCAACCGTTGAGCGGCGACGTCGGCATCGGTCACACCCGTTGGGCCACCCACGGCATTCCCAACGAAGCCAACGCCCATCCGCACATCACCGACCGGGTCGCCATGGTGCACAACGGCATCATCGAAAATTTTCAGGAGTTGAAAGAAGAACTCACCGCCAAAGGCCACGTGTTCGCGTCCGACACCGACACCGAAGCGGTGGTGCATCTGATTACGGCGTATCTGGATGAAGGTTTGTCGCCCAAGGATGCAACCTCTAAGGCGCTGGACCGTCTGCACGGTGCGTTTGCGCTGGCGATTATTTTCGTCGGCGAGCACGATCTGATGATCGGGGCGCGGCGCGGCAGTCCGCTGGCCATCGGCGTGGGCGAAGGGGAAATGTATCTCGGATCCGACGCCATCGCGCTGTCGCATCTGACCAATAAGGTGATGTACATCGAAGACGGCGACTGGGCGGTGCTCAGCAAGTCTGGCGCTGAGGTCTTCAACGCGGCGGGCGACAGCGTCGAACGCCCGGTGCGTGTCAGCGATCTCAGCAACGCGTCGGTGGGCAAGGGCGGCTATCGTCACTTCATGCTCAAGGAAATTTATGAGCAACCCCAAGTCATCGGCGACACCCTTTCGGGTTTCATCAACCCAGCCGATCGCACCATCACCATGCCGGACCTGCCGTTCGACCTCGCGGGGGTGACGCGCTTGACCCTGATCGCGTGCGGCACGTCGTATTATGCGTGCCAGACGGCGCGCTACTGGATCGAAAAGCTTGCGCGCATTCCAGTCGAGGTCGATGTTGCGTCCGAGTTCCGCTACCGCGACGCGCCTTTGGCTGAGGGCGGCGCGGCGCTGTTCGTGTCGCAATCGGGCGAAACGGCGGACACGCTGGCCGCGCTACGCCATGCGCGCGACAAGGGCCAGCATATTCTGTCCATCGTCAACGTGCCTGACAGCACCATCAGCCGCGAAAGTGACGGCACACTGTTGACCTACGCGGGGCCGGAAGTCGGCGTGGCTTCGACCAAGGCGTTCACCACCCAGTTGGTGGTGCTGGCGTGTCTCGCCATCGCCATGGGCCGGGCCAAAGGCGCGATTGAGCACGACCGCGAAGCGCGCTTGGTCGAAGCCTTGATCGAAGTCCCCGCTATAGCGGCCGACGTATTGAACCACGATGAGCGTCTTAAAGAACTGGCCGCCGAAGTGGCCGAGGCCCGCGACGTGCTTTACCTAGGACGGGGCAGCAATTTTCCCATCGCCATGGAAGGCGCGTTGAAGTTGAAAGAGATCAGCTATATCCACGCCGAAGGTTACGCGGCGGGCGAAATGAAGCACGGCCCCATCGCCTTGATCGACGAAAACGTGCCGGTGATCGTGATCGCGCCGACCGATGAGCTGTTTGAAAAAACCGCCTCGAACATGCAAGAGGTGATCGCGCGCGGCGGTCGGGTGATCTTTTTGTCCGACGTGCCGGGGGCCGAAAAACTCGGCAAACTCGCCGCCGCAACCATCGCCCTGCCCCAAGTCGATCCGTTCGTCGCCCCGATCTTGTACGCCATCCCGGTGCAACTGTTGGCTTATCACACCGCGTGCATCAAAGGCACCGACGTGGACCAACCGCGCAATCTGGCTAAATCGGTAACGGTTGAATAACGTTTAAGCGTTTAAACTCAGCTCATGAGCAGCTTCGTCTATGTCCTCGGCAGTGTCGGTGCTGGCGGCCCGCGCACCTATGTGGGCTGGACCACCGATCTCGACGCACGCCTTAAAACGCATAACTCAGGTAAAGGGGCCAAATCCACGCGCGGGCGCGCGTGGGTGCTGCTGTATGCCGAACGCTATGTCAATCGCGGTGAAGCGATGAGTCGGGAGTGGCATCTCAAGCGGGATCGAAGGTTGCGAAAACAGCTTTTATTGAATGACATTGAACTTACATAAAAATACTCACAACACATTAGTTCCGCCTGAAATTTACAAAAAGGATATCAAACATGGGAAAACAAGAGATCAGCCGCCGTGACGTTCTGGCTGCCAGTGGGGCGCTTGTGGTTGCCGGTGCCGCCGGCACGGCGTCGGCTGCGGGAACCATGGATCATTCCGCTCATATGATGGACGGCACGCTCAAGAACCAAGCGGCGATCGATGCGTCTTTGGACTGCGTTCGTAAGGGCAATCTGTGTCTCGACCATTGTTTGGAACTGTTTCGGGCCAACGATACAAGTGTTGCCGAGTGCGCCACTCAGGTGAATCAGATGCTGCCCATGTGCGAGACCTTGGCCAAGCTGGCGATGGCTGATTCCAAACACCTCAAGCAGCTGGCTCGCGTTTGCATTGAGACCTGCGCCGATTGTGAAAAAGAGTGCCGTAAGCATGAAGACAAACATGCCGCCTGCAAAGCCTGCGCCGAATCGTGCGCCGCCTGCATTAAGGCCTGCAAGAAGCTGGTGGGTTAACGCTTCTCCACCTCGAACATGCCTTCGGGGCTTTTGTTATGTCCCTCAGTTGAGGCCCGCTTGACGGGCTTGGGCCTTGAGGCTCCAGCGGCTTTTGATGTAGCTCAGAACCGCCCAGATTTCAGCGTCAGAAAGGCTGGCGCCGAAGCCCGGCATGGCGCTTTTGAAGCTTGGCGGCGCGACCCCGGCCCCGCCCATCTTGGTGTACTTGAACAACACCTGATCGTCATGGTGCCAGGTGTGGCCGCTGTCGTCGTGGGGCGGCGCGGGCAGGGTGCCATCGGCTTTGGTTTCGCGCCAGTTGGGTTCGCCACTGAGATCGGCTTGATGGCATTCGGCGCAGTTTTCCGCATAAAGCTTTTCGCCCAACGCAACCGCTTCGGAATTTCCCGCGTCGGCGCGGTCCAGGGTGTCGCCGCATGCGCTGAGCGCCACGGCGGCAGCGATGGGTATCAAAGAACTGCGTATGTTTTTCATAGGTCCGGGGCTTTCAAATCCATTGCGATCATTCAAACCTAAGGGTTCCAGATACTGGAAGCTCAAGCACCAATGAGCGTGGTTAACAGTTCGTGTTAGCGCAGCTATACTGCGGCGCAAATTCAGACTTAACCTCCCCGGAGACGTTTCATGAACTTGAAAGACACAGCCCTTTTTCGCCAGCAAGCCTATATCGATGGTGCTTGGGTCGATGCGGACAACGCCGAGACCTTTAACGTCACCAACCCTGCGAACGGCGATGTGTTGGGCTCGGTCCCTGAAATGGGCCGTGCGGAAACCGCGCGCGCCATTGCCGCCGCCGAAGCCGCGCTACCCGCGTGGCGCGCTAAAACCGCCAAGGAACGCGCCGCTATTTTGAAAAAGTGGTTCGATCTGGTGATGGAAAACCAAGAAGATCTGGCCCGCCTGATGACCGCCGAACAGGGTAAGCCGCTGGCCGAGGCCATGGGTGAGATTGTCTACGGTGCGTCGTTTATCGAATGGTTCGCCGAAGAGGGCAAGCGCCTGTACGGCGAGACTGTACCGACCAACGCGCCGGACCGCCGTCTCCAGGTGATCAAGCAGCCCATCGGCGTGGTGGCGTCGATTACGCCGTGGAATTTTCCCAACGCCATGATCACGCGCAAATGCGCCCCGGCCATGGCGGCGGGCTGCACGGTGGTCGCCAAACCTGCTGAGGACACGCCCTATTCCGCTTTGGCTTTGGCCGAATTGGCGGAGCGCGCGGGCGTGCCCAAAGGTGTGTTCAACGTCGTCACCGGCATCCCTAAAGAGATCGGCGGTGAAATCACCTCGAACCCGGTGGTGCGCAAAGTCTCGTTCACCGGCTCCACCCCTGTCGGCAAACTGTTGATGAAGCAATGCGCGGATACGGTGAAAAAGGTCGCGCTGGAACTGGGCGGCAACGCGCCGTTTATCGTTTTCGACGACGCCGACCTGGATGCGGCCGTCGCGGGCGTGATGGCGTCGAAATATCGCAACGCCGGGCAGACTTGCGTGTGCGCCAACCGCATTTATGTACAGGACGGCGTTTATGACGCGTTCACTCAAAAGATGGCCGCCGCGGTGGGTGAATTGAAAGTTGGCTCAGGTTTCGACGACGGCGTCTCCCAAGGTCCGCTGATCAACGCGGCGGCGATTGAAAAGGTTGAACATCTGGTTGCCGATGCGGTGGCCAAAGGGGCCAAAGTCGCCGTCGGTGGCGCGCGTCATGAATTGGGCGGCACGTTTTACACGCCGACCATCCTTACCGACGTAACCAGCGAAATGGCGTGTGCTTCTGAAGAAATTTTCGGTCCGGTGGCGCCGTTGTACCGTTTTGAAGACGAAGCCGATGTGATTTCCCAGGCCAACGACACGCCGTACGGTCTGGCGGCGTATTTCTACGCCCGCGACATCGGGCGCGTGTATCGCGTCGCCGAAGCGCTGGAATACGGCATCGTCGGCATCAACGAAGGCATCATTTCAACGGAACTTGCGCCGTTCGGCGGGGTCAAGGAATCCGGCCTGGGCCGTGAAGGCGGCAAGTACGGGATCGAGGAATTCGTCGAAGTGAAATATCTGTGTATCGGCGGGATTTAAAAGCCCACATGCTGGATTATATTTAAGAAACCAAACGCACAATCCCCGGAAAGCTGAAAGCAATGATATGTCCCAATTCGATTATGACCTAATCACCATTGGCGCCGGGTCCGGCGGGGTGCGGGCATCGCGCATGGCGGCGCGCACCGGCGCGCGGGTCGCGGTGGTGGAAGAAAGCCGCGTCGGCGGCACCTGCGTAATGCGCGGTTGCGTGCCGAAAAAATTGTTGGTGTACGCATCGCACTTTGCACATGACTTCGGCGATGCGCGCGGCTTTGGTTGGAAAGTGGCGAAGCCGATCTTTGATTGGGGCGAACTGATCGCCAACAAAAATGCCGAGCTTGATCGCTTGGAAGGCATTTACGGGCGCATTTTGCGCGAAAACAACGTCGATCATCTTGATGGTCGTGGCGTGGTCACCGGGCCGCATTCGGTCGAAGTAAACGGCAAAACGTACACGGCGGAGCGCATCCTCATCGCCACCGGCGGCTGGCCGCATTTGCCGGACGTGCCGGGGATCGAGCACGCCATTACGTCCAATGAAGCGCTGGACTTGCCAGAGCTGCCCAAGCGCATCGTCATCGTCGGCGGCGGCTATATCGCGGTTGAGTTTGCCGGGCTGTTCAACGCACTGGGTGCGGACGTCACCATCATCATTCGCGCAGGCAACATCTTGCGCGGTTTCGACGAAGACATCCGCGAAGCCCTGGCGACCGAAATGGAAAAGCAAGGCATCACCATCCACCGCGAATGCGTGGTGCGCTCAATCGAGCAAGAGGGCGAAGGGTTTTCGGTCCGCCTGCACGGCACCGAAACCATCGACTGCGACAAAGTCTTTTACGCCACCGGACGCACGCCGAACACCAAGGGGCTGGGCCTGGAAGAGGTGGGTGTGGAGCTCACCGAAAAAGGCGCCGTGGTGGTGGATGAATATTTCCAGACCGCGGTGCCGTCGATCTTCGCGCTCGGCGACGTGATTTCGCGCATCGAACTGACCCCGGTGGCGATCAACGAAGGCATGGCCTTCGTCGCCACCCAGTTCGAAAACCGCCCGACGCCGATGGATTACGACAACGTGCCGGCCGCCGTATTCAGCCAACCGCCGGTCGGCACGGTGGGTTTGATGGAAGACCAAGCCCGCGCCAAGGGCGACGTGGATATCTATATGTCGCGTTTTCGGCCGATGAAACACACGCTTTCGGGGCGCGAGTCCCACGCCATGATGAAGTTGATCGTGGACCGTAAAAGTCAGCGTGTGGTGGGCTGTCACATGGTCGGCGACGATGCGCCGGAAATCGTGCAAGGCTTCGCCGTGGCGCTCAAATGCGGGGCCACCAAAGCCCAGTTCGACGCCACCGTCGGCATTCATCCCACGGCGGCGGAAGAATTCGTCACCATGCGTGACAAACGGCCAGATCACGACGAGGACGTCTGATTCGGTGCTTAAAATAAGTAAAAACATCGATTTTCAAACGTTTGCCCTGGAAAACAAACGAAATTCAGCGTATCACCCTGCGTTCAAGCCTTAGGACCTCCCCGGTTTAAACAAGGCACGAGCAACAGGCTGAACGAACAAGAGGATAGTGCCCATGTCCGCCAAGATGTCCGAACACTGGACGCCCGCGAGCTGGAGAAGCAAAAAAGCCATCCAAATGCCGAATTACCCCGATCAAGCGGCTTTGGAAAACGTCGAACAGCGCATTCAGAACTTCCCGCCGCTGGTTTTCGCCGGCGAAGCGCGCAATCTGAAAGCCAAACTTGCGGACGTCGCCGCCGGTAAGGCTTTCTTGCTGCAAGGCGGCGATTGCGCGGAAAGCTTTGCGGAATTCCACCCCGACAACATTCGCGACACCTTTCGCGTTTTGTTGCAGATGGCGATCGTGCTGACATTTGGCGCGGGCTGCCCGGTGGTCAAAGTGGGCCGCATGGCCGGTCAGTTCGCCAAGCCGCGCTCGGCGGACACCGAAACCGTCAATGGGGTCGAACTGCCTGCGTACCGTGGCGACATGGTCAACGGCATGGACTTCACCGAAAAAGCCCGCATTCCCGACCCCGAACGTTTGGTACAGGCGTTCAACCAGTCGGCGGCGACGCTGAACCTGTTGCGCGCCTTCGCCCAGGGCGGCTTTGCCGATTTGCACAAGGTGCAGCGTTGGAACCTCAGCTTTGTCGAAGACAACCCACTGGGCGAACGTTATCGCGACATGTCGGTGCGCATTCAAGAAGCGCTGGAATTCATGGCTGCGTGCGGCATGAACGCGCAGACCACCAAGCAAATTCGCGAAACCTCGTTCTTCACCTCGCATGAAGCTTTGCTGTTGAACTACGAGCAATCGATGACCCGTGTCGATTCCATTTCCGACAAATGGTACGATACCTCGGCCCACATGCTGTGGATCGGTGAGCGCACCCGCCAGTTGGACGGCGCACATATCGAGTTCCTCAAGGGCGTGCACAACCCGGTGGGCTGCAAAGTCGGCCCGACCATGGAGCCCGATGAGCTGATCCGTTTGGTCGACGCCTTGAACCCGGAAAACGAAGCGGGCCGCTTGACCTTGATCACGCGCATGGGCTCGGACAACATCGGCCATGTGCTGCCGGGTTTGATCCGCGCCGTCAAACGCGAAGGCCGCCAAGTGGTGTGGTCGTGCGATCCGATGCACGCCAATACGGTGAAAAGCTCCGTCGGTTACAAGACCCGTCACGTGGATGCAATCTTGAAAGAGGTCAAAGCCTTTTTCCAGGTCCACAAGGCCGAGGGCAGTCACGCAGGCGGCGTACATTTCGAAATGACCGGCCAGGACGTGACGGAATGCGTCGGCGGCGGTCAAGAGATCAAGGAAGCGAACCTGTCGGAACGCTATCACACCCATTGCGATCCGCGCTTGAACGCAACCCAGGCTCTGGAGTTGGCATTCTTGTTGGCCGAACAGCTTAAAGAAGAGCGCCAAGCCGGTCGCTAATACGCTTCTGCGTTACATAACATGAAAACGCGTTCGGATATCCGGGCGCGTTTTCTGCTGAATGTGCTCTAGTGCATACGATCAAGAATCAGGGCTAGCTTGTTGCGATCCGCGTCTGGGTGACGTTCGGCCAAGCTGTGCCACATGACATCGTCGCTAACGGCTGAGCTGAGATCGGCCAGCAGGCTGTTGAGCAACACCGTTGAAGCATGCGGCGTCAGTTCCCAATTGGCGTCGCCGGCGTCCTTGTGGGCGGGCGGCGCCAGGTGGGAATTGGTGATGTGAATGAACCAGTCCGTGCGACGGCCTAAGTCATCGAAATGCATGGCGATGGCGTATTGAGCGTCGAGAACGATGTCATGGACATCTGCGTCTTGGTCGATTAAATCCCAGTCCACCGGCACGCGGCCCTTCATGATGCGTTCCACTGCCGCGTCGCAACGCCAGTGATAGCGTTCGCGTTCTTCCGGCCCCATCATCATGTGCAGGGCGAGAAAAAATCCCGGTAACATGCGTCTGGAAATCGTTCCGTGGGCGATGCCGTCGGCGCCGCGATGGATGAGCAGGTGTTCGAAGCGTTTGACCATCAGGCGGTCGAACGCCGGACGCTTGATCGCGTGCCATTTCAGTTCTTCCTGCTCGCGCGCGGCGTCTACAAAGGCTTGTTCGAACACGCTCGTCAGTTGATCGGATTTGGCCTGAAATTCTATGTTCAACTCGTCAATGTGGCGTTTCGACAAAAATCCGCCCTGTTTGACCGCCTCTTCCTTGAGACGTTCGCTAAAGGCCGCGACCACGGCGTGCGCCAAGGCGCGAGACCGTTCTCTTCTGAGTTTCTGGCTGAGGTCTTCAGGTGCCATGGGTGTCATATAGCGGATTGTCCCTAATTTTGGTCACGTCTGCGATCAAAGCTGAAATTATGACTAAAAAATAGCGATTTAGGGCGCTGAGTTCCAATCATTATTGGGGGCTGCAATTGTAGGCGTTGTAAAGTTGACAGGGGTGGGGGCTGGGCATACCCTCCGCGGTGTCGAAAATACACGCCATTTCCAACTGTGCAGGACCTCAAACAGCCCCCATGACCGAGCAACCGACCATCGCCATCGCGCAGATCAATCCCACCGTGGGCGATATAGACGCCAATGTCGAATTGGTGCGTGCGGCGCGCGTTCAAGCGGGTGAACTTGGCTGCGATCTGGTGATGACGGGCGAATTGGTGATTTCCGGATATCCCCCCGAAGACCTCGTACTCAAAAGCAGCTTTCAAAGGGCGGTGAAGAGCGCCGTTATGGACTTGGCGAAATTGACCGCGGATGGTGGGCCGGGGCTCTTGATCAGCGCGCCGTGGGTGGATGACGCCCATCTCTACAATGCGGCTCTGCTTCTCGACGGCGGTAAGATCAAGGCCGTGGTGCCTAAGCGCGCCTTGCCCAATTACGGCGTTTTCGATGAAAAACGATTGTTCACCCCTGGCGACAAACCGGGCGCGGTGAATTTTCGCGGCGTCAAGTTAGGCGTCATGACGTGCGAAGACATGTGGGTGACAGACGTCGCGCAAGCCTTGATGAAGGACGGCGCGGAGATTTTTCTGGTCCTCAACGGCTCACCCTATGAAATGGATAAATCCCATGTGCGCGTCGATTTGGCGCGCGAACGGGTGCGCGAAACCGGCTTGCCGCTGGTCTATGCCAACCAAGTCGGCGGTCAAGATGAGCTGGTGTTTGACGGCGGCTCGTTCGTCTTGGATGAGGCCGGTGATGTCAAGGTGCAACTGCCCGTGTTCGAAAGCCGGATCGAGCCGGTGGCGTTCGATTGGGACAACGACACGCTCGCCCCTAAGCTGGGCCTGATTGCGGGCGCGCTGGACGAAAACGAAGCCATCTACAAAGCCTTGGTGTTGGGGTTGAGGGACTACGTCAACAAGAATTATTTTCCAGGCGTGATGATCGGTCTGTCCGGTGGCGTGGACAGCGCCATCACCGCCGCCATCGCCGTCGACGCCCTGGGCGCGGATCGGGTGCACTGCGTGATGATGCCATCGCCCTATACCTCCAAGGAAAGCCTGGAGGACGCGGCCGCGGCGGCGAAGCTGCTCGGTGTGAAGCTCGACAACATTGAAATCAAGCCCGCGATGGAAGCCTTCGAAGGCCTACTGAGAGAGCTGTTCGTGCAGCATCCGGCGGACACCACGGAAGAAAACATCCAGGCCCGGTCGCGCGGATTGATTTTGATGGCGATGTCCAACAAGTTCGGCTACATGGTGGTCTCGACCGGCAACAAATCGGAAATGTCGGTGGGCTATTCGACGCTTTACGGCGACATGTGCGGCGGCTTCAACGTGCTGAAAGACGTCTACAAGACCCGTGTCTACCAATTGTGTGCATGGCGTAACGCCCATTTCGCCGATGGCTTGTTGGGCCCGCGTGCCATGGCGGTGCCCGAACGCATCATCACCAAGGCCCCAAGCGCCGAACTGAAGCCTGATCAGACGGATCAAGATACGCTGCCGCCCTACGAACATCTCGACGACATGCTCTATTGCTTGATCGAGAAAGAAATGCCGGTGGCGGACATCGCCGCGCGCGGCCACGATGTGGAAACGGTCGAAAGAGTCTGGCGCATGCTGGACCGGGCGGAGTACAAACGCCGCCAAGCGCCGCCCGGCGTCAAAATCACGTCACGCGCCTTCGGTCGCGATCGGCGCTACCCGCTCACCAACGGTTTTACGGCTTAAAACACATGACCACATTCCGCTTCGCACCCAGCCCCACGGGCCACCTTCACGTCGGCAACGCACGCATGGCCCTGATCAACTGGCTCGCCGCCAAGCATATGGGCGGTCGTTTTCTTCTGCGTCTTGACGATACCGACAAGGTACGTTCGCGCGAAGAGTATGCGGAGGGCATCCGCGAAGACCTGCGCTGGCTCGGCATGGCATGGGACGGCGAGGAAAAGCAATCCGACCGATTGGCCGCTTACGACAGTGCGTTTGAACAGTTGAAGGCCGCAGGCCGGGTCTATGAATGCTATGAAACCCCGGAAGAACTCGATTACATGCGCAAGCGCCTGCGCGGGCGGGGGCTGCCGCCAATCTACACGCCGCCAAGCCCCGACAAGCAGCAAAGCTTTATCGACGAAGGGCGCGTCGCGCACTGGCGCTTCAAGCTAACGCCTGGCGCCATTGAATTTGAAGATTTGGTGCGCGGGGGCGTGCATTTCGAAGCCGAAAAACTCTCCGACCCGGTGATCCGCCGCCATGACGGATCGTGGCTGTATATGTTGCCGAGCGCCGTGGATGATCGCGATCTTGGGATCAGCCACGTCGTTCGCGGCGAAGACCATGTCGCCAACACCGCCCTTCAGGTGCAGATGTTCGAAGCCATGGGGGCCGCTGTCCCGGTGTTTGCGCACCTACCGCTGATGACCGACATCGAAGGCGGCGGGCTTTCAAAGCGCTTGGGCTCTCTGGCGCTGCGCGACCTGCGCAGCGATGGGGTGGAGCCTCTTGCGCTGGCGAGCTACCTCGCGCACCTCGGCACCTCGGATGACATCAAGGCGGAGGAGAGCCTCGATAAGCTTGTCGAGGTGTTCGACTTCGCACATTTTTCGCGCGCGGCTCCGAAATTCGACCCGGCCCAGCTGGCGCGCCTCAACGCCCAGGTCTTGCATGCCACCGATTACGCCCACGTCGCCGAGCACCTGCCCGCTGGCGCGACGGAGGTTTTGTGGAACGCGGTGCGCGCCAACTTGGAGCGCATTTCGGACGTGAAAATCTGGCTTGATATCGCCGAGACCGATATCGATCCGAGGATCAACGTGGATGATGCGGACTTCCTGAAGGACGCCGCAGGCCTGCTGCCGGACGGCGCATGGGATGGGGAGACCTGGGGCGTGTGGACCAAGGCGGTGAAGGAGGCGACGGGGCGCAAGGGTAAAAACCTGTTCATGCCGCTGCGTCAAGCGCTTACCGGTCTTGATCACGGGCCGGAACTCAAAGTGTTCCTGCCGCTGATCGGCCGTGAGCGCGCCGTAAACCGCCTCCTGGGCAAAAGAGGTTAAAGCCGTGACCATCCAGCTGTTCAATACCCTTAAACGCGCCAAGGAAGCGTTCGTTCCCATCGATGAAAAGCGCGTGCGCATGTATGTGTGCGGGCCGACGGTTTACGACTACGCCCACATCGGCAATGCTCGTCCGGTTGTGGTGTTCGATGTGCTGTACCGTTTGTTGAGGGATGTCTACGGCGAAGAGCATGTGATCTATGCCCGCAACATCACCGACGTGGACGACAAGATCATCAACCGCGCCCAAGACAGCGGTGAAAGCATTTCCGACATCACCAAACGCACCGAACAGGCGTTCCTCGACGACATGGGCGCGCTGGGGGCCATGCATCCCGATGTGCAACCGCGCGCGACCGAGCACATCGCCAACATGATCACGATGATCGGCAAACTGGTGGCGTCCGGGCACGCCTATGAGGCCGACGGCCATGTGCTGTTCGATGTGCCGAGCTATCGTGAATACGGACACCTGTCGGGGCGCAACCGCGATGAAATGGTTGCGGGTGCTCGGGTCGAGGTCGCGCCGTATAAAAAAGATCCTGCCGATTTCGTGCTGTGGAAACCGTCCACCGACGATCAACCCGGATGGGACAGCCCCTGGGGGCGGGGGCGTCCGGGCTGGCACATCGAATGTTCGGCGATGAGCGAAAAGCACCTCGGCCCGACCTTCGATATTCACGGCGGCGGTCAGGATTTGATTTTTCCGCACCACGAAAATGAGATTGCCCAGTCGACCTGTGCGCATGGCGGCTCGAAATTCGTCAATTACTGGCTGCACAACGGCTATTTGATGTCCGAAGGCGAAAAAATGTCCAAATCCTTGGGCAATTTTTACACTGTGCACGATCTTCTGGACGAATTTTCCGGCGAAGCCATCCGCTTGACGTTGCTGAAAAGCCACTATCGCCAACCGCTCGATTTCCGCAAAGAAGGCATCCGCGAGGCCAAGAAGGAACTCGATGAGTTCTACTTGGCGCTGCGCAACGCCGACGTGAAGGCTGATGTGCCCGATCACGCGCCCGACAACGTGATGGCGGCGTTGAGTGACGATATCAACACGCCCAAAGCCATTGCGCATCTGTTCGAGCTTAAAACCAAGCTGAACGCCGAGACGGATGCGCCAACAAAAGCGCGCCTCAAAGGGGCGCTTTTGTTGGCGGGAGATCTGCTCGGTTTGCTGGGTCAAAGCCCGGAAACCTGGCTTCGCGGCGGCGGCGCAGAGGGCGATTTGTCCGATGCGGACATTGACGCCTTGATTGTGCAGCGCAATCAGGCCCGTGCGGACAAGGATTTTGCAACTTCTGACCGGGTCCGTGACAAACTCACGCGCGAAGGTGTTATTCTTGAGGATGGGGCGAACGGCACGACTTGGCGTCGAGCCTGAGGCTGAGCGCTAGGGGGGCACGAATATTGTTCGTATTATTTCTTGTCGAAGGTGAGCGCAGTCCCCATTTATAACGTGAGAACTCGAGTAAAACACGATCATAAGTGATACACTTAATGAGTGCTCTATCTCATTAATTTTATAGTCTTATTGGATTGTTTTTTCCTTTATCATTCATTTGCTTGTAGGATAGCCCCGCCACCAGACTTATCATGAATTTATGTTATCCTTCTGTGCGTTTGGCTAAGGTGAGGTGATTTTTTTGTGGCCTTCGGGCTATGTGAGAATGCCCATTTGGAATGGGAGCAGCCAGACTGGTGGGTCGTGCGGGCGCGACTGGACCCGGCGCGACTGGAATGGTAGTGCACACGTTGATGATGCAAGAAGTTTGGCGGAACCATGGGCGAGAACAAAGAACTTAGCTCAAATGAGATGGACACGCTGCAAGACAGCGCCCAGGAGCGAGAGGGACGCGGCATCCTGCGCACCCTTTCTCATGAAATGCGAACGCCGCTCAACAACATCATCGGCTTTGCGGACATGATGAGCGCCGAGATGCTTGGCCCCATGTCTCATCCCCAATACCGTGAATACGCGGAAGATATCCGCAAGTCCGGCCAGAGCATCCTTGATCTGCTCAACGATCTGTTGGAGGACCGCCGCTACGAAACGCTGGCGCGCAGCGATGAACACCATGCCAGCCTGATCGATCTTGCGCCGGACTTGATTGTCATTTGCTCTGTCGAGGGGGCGATCCATCTTCTGAACCCGGCGGGATGTGCCCTATTGGCGGTGGATCAGGAACAGGCCCAACTGCATTCCCTAAAAGATTTCATCCATCCGGATTTTGAACTGCTTTTGGACGATCATTTTGCCGCTTTGTTGCAAGAAACGCGCCGCACCTCAATGAAGTTGGTGGCGGACGACGGGCGTGAAGTCGATGTTGAAATCGCCGCGTCGGTTTATGACGAAGCGGATGGCGCGGTGCGCCAAGTGATCTTGGTGGCGCGCGACGTCACGGAAAAAAACCGCCGTATTCGGGAAGTGATGGAACGCGAGGAATTCCTGCGCACCATCATGGAGACAACGGTCGATGGTCTGGTCACCATTAACGAGATGGGCGTTATTGAGACGGCAAACCCGGCGGCGGAACGCATTTTCGGCTACTCACCCGGAGGATTGCCGGGGGCCAGCATCGCGGACCTCATTCCCGATGCACGCGGTCGGCGGCAGTCCGATTCGGCAACGATTTTAAAACATTTGGAAGTCGATCTCGCGCAGTCCGAAGGTGGGCGTGAGGTCGCCGGCGTGCGTACGGACGGCGTCGGTTTTCCGTTGGAGGTTAGCCTCAGCGATTTCAATCTGCGCGGACGTCTGCACTATATCGCGGTGGTGCGCGACATTACGGAACGCAAAAAGGCCGAGGATCGACTTAAATTTCTTGCCACCCGTGATCCCTTGACCCACTTGCCCAACCGCTACTTGTTTACCGAGCGCTTGAAGGAAAGCACGATCAATGCGGACGAAACGGGGACGAGAACTGCGGTTTTGTTTGTCGACCTCGACAACTTCAAGCACATCAACGACGCCATGGGTCACGCAGCGGGGGACGTGGTTCTGCAGTTGGCGGGCAAACGCCTGGAATCGTGCGTGCGTGGCAAGAATATGGTCGCGCGCCTGTCCGGCGATGAATTTACCGTCATCCTTGAAGGCGTGACCGAAGAGGAGGAAGTCGAGGCCGTCGCCACGCGAATGTTGCGGGCTTTGAGCCAACCCTTCCACGTGGACGGCAAGGAACTGTATAGCTCCGGTTCCATCGGGGTGATCATTTATCCCGACAGTTGCGATCACGTCGACGATCTGCTGAAGAACGTCTACACCGCGTCTCATCACGCCAAGAAACAAGGGCGCAATAATTACCAGTTTTATTCTTCGACGCTCAGTGCCAATGCACTACGGCGCATGGCTATCGAGCACGGCCTGCGCCATGCCTTGGAAAACGATGAATTTCATCTAGCCTATCAGCCCAAGGTCGATCTCAGTACGGGGCTCATTGTCGGCGCGGAAGCCCTGGCGCGGTGGTCGAACCCCGACTTGGGGCCGGTTTCACCCGTGGAGTTCGTTCCGGTTAGCGAAGAAACCGGCTTGATCGTGCCGATCGGGGACTGGATCCTAGAGACCGCCTGCCGCCAAGCGAATGAATGGCGGGCTCTTGGCTTAATGGATGTCAGTGTTGCCGTGAACCTGTCGGTGCGACAATTCCGTCAAGGTAACTTGTCCGAACGGGTCAAGGAGGTTCTCGAGCAGACGGGTTTGCCCAGCGATTGTCTCGATCTCGAGTTGACGGAAAGCATGTTGGTGGAGAACGCCGACGAAACCGTGCGGGTGCTTGAAGCCTTGAAGGCGCTTGGCGTGTCGCTCAGCATCGACGATTTCGGCACGGGCTATTCCTCGCTCAGCTATCTGACCAAGTTCCCATTGGACGCACTCAAGGTCGACCGTTCCTTCGTGACGGGGCTTCCGGACAATCCGGATGCGGTGACCATGGCCAAGGCGATCGTCAACATGGCGCAGAACTTGGGTCTTAAAGTGATCGCCGAGGGGGTGGAGAATGAACGCCAAAGCACCTTCCTGCACGGCCTTGGCAGCGATATCGGCCAGGGCTATCTGTTCAGCCGCCCGGTTCCGTTTGAAGAATTCGTGCGTTTGGCGGGCGGCAACGTCATGCCGTTTCCACTCGACCAAGTGCGCAAGCCCTCGGCTTGATGGCTTTGGTTAATCGAAAAGGGAATCGATATCCGCTTGGTTCGTAGCGGATGCATCAGGGCTCGGTGCGGAACCGATCATATTGTCGATTTCCGATTGATCCATGGTGGTGCCGGAGCCGTGGATATTGGCGCTGCACATGTCCATCAGGCGTTGGATCACCTGACTGAGCGCCTGCGCGTTGGCGCGCACCAAATCCATATCGCCGGCTTCCAGGTCGCCGCTCAACCGCTCCACGGACGTGGTGATCAATTGGTTGATTTTCGCGATGTTTTGTTCGAACGGTTCTTTGAATTTCGGCGGGGCGTGGTCGTAAGCTTCGATGGCCAGTTCTTTGTCGGCGATGGTGCTGTCGCGAAAATGGTCTTTGTAGTCCTTAGGCACCCACATCTGGGCTTCTTCAAGAAGCTCAGGCATGTCCGCCAGCATTTCAAGCGTCATGACAACTTCATTGAAATGGTTCAGATAATCGGTCGCCAGTAAGGTTTGTTCATTGACGTTCGTGCCCATGCACCGCTCGCGGAACGCGGGGTACTCATCGTCATGCTCAAAATCGTAGTCGCCACTCATGGGTTTTGTTGAAGCCTCTGCCGGTGCGCCGCTTTCCCCAAACGGTGCAAAACTGAATTTACTGGCGGTATCGAATCAATACGGTCAGAGGATATACGCAAGCGTGTATATCTCCAAGTGCAGCGTCACCTTATACTCAACAAGGTTGATTTGGAGAATGCGGAACATCTTGTGTGTCGACGCGAAATTGGGCATGCTCCGCTCTTCTTGGAAACCCGGGATATGTCAAATCATGAACGCTGAGCGCGTCTACATCTACGACACCACGCTACGCGATGGCGCGCAGACCTCGGGCGTCGATTTCGGACCCGTGGACAAGGACGTGATCGCGCGCGACCTTGACGACTTGGGCGTGGACTACATAGAAGGCGGCTGGCCGGGTGCGAACCCGACCGACGACAGCTTTTTCGACAATCTTCCGAAGATGAAATCCGCGCGTATCGCCGCATTCGGCATGACGCGCCGCGCCGGGCGCAGCGCCGACAACGATCCGGGGCTCAATGCGCTGCTGAGCACTGCGGCGCGCGTGGTGTGCATGGTGGGCAAGACCTGGGACTACCATGTCGATGTGGCGTTGGGGATCGAGCGCGACGAGAATCTGGCCATGATCCGCGACAGCATCGCTTTTGCCGCCACCAAAACGGACGAAGTGATGTTCGATGCCGAGCACTTCTTCGACGGTTACAAAGCCAACCCAAGTTTCGCCATGGACTGTCTACAAGCCGCCATCGACGGTGGTGCGCGCTGGGTGGTTCTGTGCGACACCAACGGCGGAACGTTGCCGTTCGAAGTCGAAGAGGTCGTTGCCAAGGTTTGCGAAATTGTGCCGGGCGAGAAAATCGGCATTCATTGTCATGACGACACCGGCAACGCGGTGGCGAATTCGCTGGCCGCAGTGCGGGTAGGGGCGCGCATGGTTCAAGGCACCATCAACGGTTTGGGCGAACGCTGCGGCAACGCCAATCTGGTCAGCGTGATTCCGACTCTGACGCTGAAAATGGGTTTTGAAACCGGGGTCGGGGCCGAGGGCTTGAAGCATTTGAGCCATGTCTCCAACGCGCTGGATGAGCGCCTTAACCGCGCGCCGGACCGTCACCGCCCGTATGTCGGCGAGTCCGCGTTCGCTCACAAAGGCGGGCTGCACGTGTCGGCGGTGGAAAAAGATCCGCGCTGCTACGAGCACGTCGATCCTGAAAGTGTCGGTAACCATCGCCAAATTCTGGTCTCCGATCAGGCCGGGCGCTCCAACATTCTTGCGCGGTTTCGTGAAATCGGGCTGGAGATCGACAGCAAGGACCCGCGCATCAACACGCTGCTCGACCAGGTCAAGGAAAAGGAAAAGCAGGGCTATGCCTACGATGGGGCGGGGGCGAGCTTTGAACTGTTGGCGCGCCGCGCGCTGGGCGGTGTGCCGGAGTACTTTCACTGTTCCAGTTTTCGCGTCATCGACGAACGGCGCTGGAACGCCAAAGGCGATCTGGTGACGCTTTCGGAAGCCACCGTCAAGCTGGCGCTGACCAGCGACAAGTTTGAGAGCGATCAGCGCATGGCCGTGGCCGAGGGCAACGGTCCGGTGAACGCCTTGGATGCGGCCCTGCGCAAAGTTCTGCTGCCGCTGTATCCAAGTTTGAGCGATTTGCGCCTGGTCGATTACAAGGTGCGCATCTTGACGCCGGGCGAGGCCACCGCCGCCGTCACGCGGGTGATGATCGAAAGCACCGATGAAAGCGGGCGCACCTGGGCCACGGTCGGGGTGTCGGCCAACGTGATCGACGCGTCGTACAATGCGCTGCGCGATTCCTTGATTTACAAACTGTTTTGCGACGGCGCTTCAGCCGCTTAAAGAGATATGAGCACAACACCCTCTTCCACCCGCCACCGCCGCCCATCCAAGCGAACGGCATCATCCGCTGCTGAAGGCGGCCCTGCGGTGATTTTGGTTCAACCGCAACTGGGCGAAAACATCGGCATGGTGGCGCGCGCCATGCTCAACTGCGCGCTTTTGGATTTGCGACTGGTTGCGCCGCGCGACGGCTGGCCCAACCCGCTGGCCTATAAAACCGCATCGGGCGCGGACGTGGTGCTTGAAAAAGCGCGAGTGTTCGACACCACGGCGGACGCCATTGCCGACCTGGGCCACGTGTTCGCCACCACGGCGCGGGCGCGCGATATGTCAAAGGATGTGCTGACGCCCAGCGGTGCGGCCAAGGAAATGCGCGATTTGCGCGGCCAAGATGTGCAGTGCGGGGTGTTGTTTGGCCGGGAAGCGGTGGGCCTGCACAACGACGATATCGCGCTGGCGGACAGCATCTTGATGGTACCGCTGAACCCTGGGTTCACGTCGCTCAATTTGGCCCAGGCGGTGCTGCTGATGGGCTACGAATGGTTTCAGGCCGCCGCCGATCAGCCCGATGAAATCTATGAAGTGCGCCTCGACACCCGCCGCGCCACCAAGGAAGAACTGGTGGGCATGTTCGAACATCTGGAACGCGAATTAACCGATTGCGGGTTTCTCGGCGTTGAAGCGAAAAAACCTGGTATGATCCGCAACCTGCGCAATATGTTCCAGCGTGCGCGCATGACCGAACAAGAAGTCCGTACCATGCGCGGCGTGATCGCGGGCTTGGCGACGAAACGCAAACGTTAAGTCGGGGCGCAAAAGCTAATCGGAGGATGATGAGGTGAGCGAACGTGCTGTTTTGGCCGGGGGCTGCTTTTGGGGCATGCAGGATCTGATCCGCAAATTGCCCGGCGTGGTCTCCACCCGGGTCGGCTATACCGGCGGCGATGTGCCCAATGCGACCTATCGCAATCACGGCACCCATGCCGAGGGCATCGAGATCAACTTCGATTCCGAGCTGATTTCATATCGAAAAATTCTCGAATTTTTCTTCCAGATCCACGATCCAACCACACCCAACCGACAAGGCAACGACCGGGGCCTGGCTTATCGATCCGCCATTTATTACGTGGATGACGAACAAAAGCGCATCGCGCTGGATACGATCACCGATGTCGAGGCATCTGGGCACTGGCCCGGCAAAGTGGTGACCGAGCTTGAGCCCGTGGGCGATTTCTGGCAGGCCGAGCCCGAGCACCAAGATTATCTAGAGCGCATTCCGGGCGGCTACACTTGCCACTTCGTGCGCCCTGATTGGGTGCTATAATAAGGCTCAGACCTTTTCCGACAAATTGATCGCCAGTTTGGTGCCGAACTTGATGGCGCGGCTGAGGATGGGGTAGGCGGGGGCGTTTTCGGCACCGTGCGCGTAACCGATGTCGCGGTGTTCCAGTTCTTCTTCGCGAAATTTTGCGCAGGTCTCGCGCAGGTCTTTTTCGTCGTCGCCCAGCTTTGCGATCTGCGCTTGATAGTGCTCGTCGATGGTTTCTTCGACCGCCACCGTGCACGCCATGGCGGCTTTCTCGCCCAGCAGCGCCGTGCCTGCCCCCAGCGCAAACCCGGCCACATGCCACAGCGGCATCAGCGCCGTGGGGCGCACGCGCCGTTCCGACACCATTTTGGAAAAGGTCTCCAGATGCACGTCTTCTTGGTCCTTCATGTGACGGATCATGTCGCCTTTGGGGCCTTTGCCCAAAACCGCCAACTGGCCTTCGTAGATGCGCACCGCGCCATACTCACCGGCTTGATCGACACGGATGATGCGTTCGATCAGCTCGTCCTTGGTCGGGTCGCCGGGCATGCGTCCGCCGACCGGCGTGGTGGTTTTAGCGGTTTTGCTCATCGTTCAAGTCTCCCATTTGCGGGTGCGCAGCACGTACGCGGACGCCAGTGCGAGCCCACTAGAGAATAGTATATTCCACCCCGCCATGGAAACGCCGAACATGGTCCAGTCCACCGCGTCGCAGGATTTGGCCGGTTTTTTGTCCAGGCTGGCGAACAGGTCGGCGGTGGAAATTTGCGTGGGCAATTTTCCACCACAGCCGACGGCGGACACCCACCAATGTTGTTCGACGCCGACATGGTACACCGCGACCGCGCCATTGATGGCGAACGCGGCGACGGCCAGGGTGAAGATCATTCCCAACCATTGGGGACGCCACAAACCGGCCAAGCCCAGCATGATCGCAATGGCGAACGGCACGCGTTGATAAAGGCACAGAACGCATGGGTCGAGCCCAAAGCCGAACTGTGCGGTGTAGGCCGTCCCAAGCGCAACGGCGCCAACCAAGACCAGCAGAGCGGGGTAGAGACGTGTGTTGTCCATTGCTGTAGCCTTTCGCTTAAAGCAGAAATTTGATCGCGACGAAGCCACCGAACAGCACAATGAAACCGCCGGTCACCAGGATGCCGAGGTACTTTTCGACAAAATCGCGGATCGGATCGCCGAAATACCACAGCAGCCACGCTTCAAGGAAAAAGCGCACGCCGCGCGACAACACCGAAGCAATGACGAAGGTGCCGATGTTTAAGGCGGTTACGCCGCTGGCGATGGTGATCACCTTATAAGGGAACGGTGTCAATCCGGCCATGCCGACGACCCACGCGCCCCAGGCGTTGTAGAGCTCTTGAAATTCGGTGAACTTGTCGGCCTTGCCGTAAAATTCCAACAGCGGGCGGCCAACCTGCTCGAACAAAAAATATCCGATGCCATAGCCCGCCATGCCGCCCAGAACGCTGCCCACGGTGCACACGGCGGCGATTTTCCACGCCTTTTCGCGGCTGGCGAGGATCATCGGGATGAGCAGAATATCGGGGGGAATCGGAAAGATCGAGCTTTCGACGAAGGAAATGACGAACAGCGCCCACATGGCGTTGCGGTGAGCGGCGAAATTCATGGTCCAGTCGTAGACGCTGCGCAGCAAAATGGGAGTTCTCCGGCGTGTGGCCCGGCGTGCGGGCTCATAATTTGAAAACGAGTAAAATCCCCCGCCCGGCACTGGTCATAGCAGTCCCGGGCCGGTTGGGCAATTGTCCGTATTTACGGCTTAGGGCGCGCCTGTTCGAGAACATGTCTATATGTGTTGACCGGGGCGCTTCTCTGAGTATTATGTCGACCGTTCACCAAAACATCACAGTGCCCCTGTGGCGGAACTGGTAGACGCGCGGGATTCAAAATCCCGTTCCTGCAAGGGAGTGTCGGTTCGATTCCGACTGGGGGCACCATTTTTCCGATAATCATAGATTCGGCAGAGAATTAGGCGTCGCTTTGGCCTCTCTATTGAGCGTGTCCCTTACGTGATGCGGAACCGCGCCAAGGCTTCGGCTAGGTCGCCGCCGAACTCTTTTCCTTTGCGCAGCAAGGCGGCGCGGGGCGGCAGGCGGTCCAAGGCGGGATTGCCCCAATGGTAACTGGTCAGCAAAGCAAATGGCATGGCGTGTGTTTGGGGCATGGCCGCAAACGCACACGATAAATCTATACCGGTCATTTCGCTGAGTTCCATGGATGCAATCACCATGTCAGGGCGCGTTTGCAGCGCCATCTTAAAGCCCTCGAACGATGTGCGCGCATTGGAAATGCGATAACCGCACGCCGCCAACTCTTTTTCGACAATGCGCGCCATGGCGCGTTCCGGAATGATGAGCAGGACTTCAATGTCCTTCGGGGTGATGTCGCCAAAATCAATATCGGCAATGGGGCGAGCAGGCAGTTCACGTACCAACGTCGGGGGGTCGTTCGCTGCGCTTAAGTCACCTTCAAGCACACCGTGAAGCTTGTCGATGAACGCCTGTATGTCGGTCAGGTTTTCAGCTGTGAGCTCTCTGACTTCTCCTAAATATTCACCCAGACGGTGTCCCAACAGATCAATTGCGGGAATGTTGACGCCGCGCCCTTGTGTTATGAGGCTTTGTGCTTGCTTGCGCAGCAATCCGAGGCCCCTTTCTGAGTGTTCCACCCCAGATCGCAGGTTCCCCAAAAATATATCGATCTCATTTAGCGCATCTTCGACGTCTTGTCGAAACTCGTTTTCGATCTGACGATCGACATCTTCCGCAGAAGGCAGGAATTCCGTCATGGTGGCGACCCTTTCTCAAATAGGCTTTAGCCCATGGCAAGTTCTGAGCATCGTATGCATTAACCGGTCCTATACATGGGGATAAGGCCGTCCGGTTTCCTCAATTTTTTAGAGGCTCCGCTAGGGGCGATGGTGGGCGTTCATCGAAACCTGTCGCAGAGATTTGGCGTATTTCCACACAAAAAATATGGAGATAATTGACCGCGATCAAGGATTGTGAAGTTCATGTATTCCATTGATTGCATATTCGGAAAGCAATGAGGGCTGCGGTTGAGGTTCGACATTATGGTCGGCGCGATGTAGAGAACCTCCCACACGCTATTCCGATGCGTTGTCTAAAGCGCTGGCTGCGCCTAGGACAAGAGTCATTTTGCGTGACCAAGGGGGTACATCTATGCAGGTGTCGTTAGCCCGGCGGGCGTTGTTTACGGGGCGTACCGCGAAACCGGTTGTTACGCCGATCCGTCCGCCTTGGTCCGCGCCTCAACAAACCTTTCTCAACGCTTGCACCCAATGTGCGCAATGTCAGGACGTGTGCGCCGAAGGCGTGATCGTGCGGGGCGATGGCGGATTTCCGGAAATTAATTTTCAAAATGGCGAATGCACATTTTGCGGCGATTGCGCCCAGGTGTGTGAGCCGGGCGCCATTGTGGCGAGCGAAATCTACCGGGGTGTGCCGTGGCGCACGGTCGCACGCCTCGATGCAGGTTGCCTGTCGCAAAACGCTGTGACATGCCGGGTTTGCGGAGATCGCTGCGATGCGCGCGCAATCCGCTTTCAACTGGCTGTCGGCGGCGTCGCCCATCCCATTATCGACCCATCCGCCTGCACGGGGTGCGGCGCGTGTGTCGCACCGTGCCCGGTGGGCGCGGTCGAAGTGGTTCATGTTTAAAGGGCATGTTTAAAAGGCAAGTTCAAGGGGAGGAACAGTCGTGAGCATAACGGGTTTGGTTATCCATGCCGCACCAAAAAACGCCGCAACCGTCCAAGCGGCCATTGAGGCCCTGGATGGGGCCGAAGTGCACAAGGTTACGGAGGATGGCCGCTTGGTCGTCACCGTCGACCATCCGGACGACAACGAGGCCGCACAAGTTTTTGAGTCTTTTAAAACCATCGCAGGGGTGCTGAGCACCTCTCTCGTTTACACCCATTTCGAAGAAGATCACGGCGAAGGGGAGCACGTATCATGAGCATTTCACGGCGGGACTTTATCAAAACCCAGGCCGCTCTGGCCGCAGCGACTGCGGCGGGCACCACATTAACGGGCGCGAAAGTCGCCGAGGCCGCATCCCACGATGACGATATCCGTTGGGACAAGGGCGCATGTCGCTTCTGCGGCACCGGTTGCGGCGTTTTGGTCGGCACCAAACAGGGCCGTATCGTGGCGACCCAGGGCGACCCCGATGCGCCGGTCAACAAGGGGTTGAACTGCATCAAGGGCTACTTCCTGTCCAAGATCATGTACGGCAAGGATCGTCTGACCAAACCGTTGTTGCGCAAAACCAACGGCGTGTACGACAAAGAAGGCGATTTCGAAGAGGTTTCGTGGGACGAGGCCTTCGACGTGATGGCTGAAAAATGGAAAGAGGCGCTGAAGAAAAAAGGTCCAACCTCGGTCGGTATGTTCGGCTCCGGACAGTGGACCCTTTGGGAAGGGTATGCTGCCTCCAAACTGATGAAGGGCGGGTTCCGCACCAACAACATCGACCCCAACGCGCGCCATTGCATGGCGTCCGCCGTGGGCGGGTTCATGCGCGCGTTCGGCATCGACGAGCCGATGGGCTGTTACGACGATCTCGAACATGCCGATGCGTTTGTGTTGTGGGGCGCCAACATGGCGGAGATGCACCCGATTTTGTGGTCGCGTCTGACCGACACACGTCTCACCAAACCGGGCTGCGAAGTTCATGTGCTCTCAACGTTCGAGCATCGCTGCTTTGATCTGGCCGACAACGGCATGGTGTTCACGCCGCAAACCGATTTGGCGATTCTCAACTACATTGCCAACTATATCATTGAAAACAAGGCGTATAATCAGGAGTTTATCGACAAGCACGTAAACTTCAACGCCACCACCACCGACATCGGCTATGGTCTGCGCCCGGAACATCCGCTGCAAAAAGCCGCGAAAAATCCCAACAAGGGCAAGTTCCACAAAGTCAGCTTCGATGAATACGCGGCCATGGTGTCGGAATACACGCTGGAAAAAGCCAGCGAGATGTCAGGTGTGCCGGCGGACAAGCTGGAACGACTGGCGAAGGTCTATGCCGATCCCAACAAGAAGGTCACCTCATACTGGACCATGGGCTTCAACCAGCACACCCGCGGTGTGTGGGTGAACGGCCTGTTGTACAATGTGCACCTTTTGATGGGCAAAATTTCAGAGCCCGGCAACAGTCCGTTCTCGCTCACCGGTCAGCCGTCGGCGTGCGGCACCGCGCGCGAAGTCGGAACCTTCGCCCATCGCCTGCCTGCTGATTTGGTGGTCATGAAAGAAGCGCATCGCGACTTCGCCGAAAAGACCTGGAATCTGCCCAAAGGCACCATTCCGCCCAAGCCCGGTTATCACGCGGTGCTGCAAAACCGCATGTTGAAGGACGGTAAGCTCAACGCCTACTGGGTCCAGTGCAACAACAACATGCAGGCCGCGGCCAATATGAACGAAGAAGGTTACCCCGGTTATCGCAACCCGGAAAACTTTATCGCGGTGTCCGATCCCTATCCGACCGTCACAGCCATGGCCGCCGACTTGATCCTGCCCACCGCGATGTGGATGGAAAAGGAAGGTGCCTACGGCAATGCGGAGCGGCGCACTCAATTTTGGCGTCAGCAAGTCGATGCCCCGGGCGAGGCCAAATCCGATGTCTGGCAAGTCGTCGAGTTCTCCAAACGCTTTAAAGTCGAAGAGGTGTGGCCGGAAGAACTGCTGGCGTTAAAACCGGAACATCGCGGCAAGACCCTTTATGAAGTGCTGTTCCGCAACGGCCATACGGATAAGTTCCCGCTGCAAGAGATCACCGATAACGCGGGCAACGTCTACAACAACTCCGAATCCAAGGACTTTGGTTTCTATCTGCAAAAGGGCCTCTTCGAAGAATATCGCGAGTTCCAGTGGAACGGCCCGAAAAAGGGTCACGAGATGGCTCCGTTTGAGGCTTATCACAACGCACGCGGCTTGCGTTGGCCGGTGTTGGATGGCAAGGAAACCCTGTGGCGGTTCCGCGAAGGTTACGACAAGCATGTCGAGGCCGGCAAAGACGTGCAGTTCTATGGCAAGCCCGATGGGCGCGCCGCGATCATCTTCGCACCCTACGAGCCGCCTGCTGAAAGCCCGGACGATGAGTTCAATTTGTGGCTCAGCACGGGCCGTGTGTTGGAACACTGGCATTCGGGTTCCATGACGCGTCGGGTTCCGGAACTGTATCGCGCCTATCCAGATGCGAAGCTTTATATGCATCCCGATGACGCCAAGGAACGTCACCTCAAACGCGGCCAGGAAGTCAAGGTGCAGACGCGTCGCGGCGAAGTGACGACGCGCGTTGAAACACGCGGACGCAACAAGCCGCCTCGGGGCTTGGTGTTCATGCCTTGGTTCGATGCCGGCCAATTGGTCAACAAGCTCACACTGGACGCCACCGATCCGCTGTCCAAGGAAACGGATTACAAAAAGTGCGCGTGCCGCGTGGTCAGAGCCTAAGGGCAGGCGGGTAGGATTTCGGCCATGGGTGGACCCTCCACATCCCAAAAGAGCGCGGTTTCCCGCCGCCGGTTCCTGGCGAATGTCGCCAGGGCCGCCGGTGGTGTGGGCGCGCTCAGTTTGGTGGTGGGATTGTTCGCCCGACAGGCTCAATCCCTGCCCGCCCAAGCCTTGCGTCCGCCGGGGGCTGGGTCGGAAAGCGATTTTCTCGCCGCCTGCGTGCGTTGTGGGCTGTGCGTGCGCGATTGTCCTTATCCGACCTTGGGCTTGGCGGATGTTGGCGAGGATGTGGCGGTGGGCACCCCTTATTTCGTTGCGCGCCGTGCGCCGTGCGAAATGTGCGATGACATTCCGTGTGTGAAAGCGTGCCCGACCGGCGCGCTGGACCCGAGCCTCACCAACATCGACGACGCCGACATGGGGCTGGCGGTGCTGGTGGACGAAGAAACTTGCCTCAATTTTCAAGGTCTGCGGTGCGACGTGTGTTACCGGGTGTGCCCGGCGATCGACCAAGCCATAACCTTGGAGATGCTGCACAACCCGCGTACCGGCAAGCACGCACTCTTCATTCCCACCGTGCATTCCGACAAATGCACTGGGTGCGGCAAGTGCGAACGTTCGTGCGTTCTGGAAACCGCCGCCATTCGCGTCTTTCCCCGCCATCTGGCCAAGGGTCGCATCGGCGCGCACTATCGCCTCGGCTGGGTGGAAAAAGAACAAAAGGGTGAATCTCTGATCCCCGGCATCGTTGATCTTCCCGACCGGCTTCCCGGAAGTTTTGGGGGAGGTCTCAAATGAGCGCTGAAACCTACCCCGGACAAGATGCCGTAAAGTCGAAAGGCTGGTTGGCGGCGCACAAATGGTTGCTCATTCGCCGTGGCGTGCAATTGAGCGTTTTGGCTCTGTTTCTGGCCGGGCCACTTTTGGACGTGTGGATCGTCAAGGGAAACCTAACCTCCAGCCTCATTTTGGGTGTCGTCCCGCTGAGCGATCCGTTCATTGTGTTGCAAAGCCTGTTGGCGGGCCACCTTGCCGCGACGACCGCATTGATCGGCGCGGCCATCGTGTTGTCGGCTTACGTCTTGGTCGGTGGGCGCAGCTACTGTGCGTTCGTGTGCCCGATGAACATCATTACCGACGCGTCCAGATGGCTGGCGAAACGTCTCGATCTGCCCAAGGGCTGGCAGCCGGTGCGTGAAACGCGGCTGTGGATTTTGGCCTCGGTTTTGGTGACGGCTTCGATCACCGGGGTGATGGCGTGGGAACTGCTTAACCCCGTGACCATTCTGCACCGCGCTTTGGTCTATGGCGTCGGCTATGTGTGGACGGTGGCGCTGGCGATATTTTTATTTGATTTGGTGGTCAGCCGTCGCGGCTGGTGCGGACGGTTGTGCCCCATGGGGGCATTTTACGGGTTGGTGGGGACGGTGAGCCTGACCCGTATCTCGGCGCAAAATCGTACGGCCTGCAACGACTGCATGGATTGCTTCGCCGTTTGTCCCGAACCCCATGTGATCACACCTGCATTGCGCGGTGTGAACACAAATGTAGGGCCGGTGATTTTGTCCGGTGATTGCACCAACTGCGCGCGCTGCATCGATGTGTGCGCCAAGGATGTCTTTGTGTTCGATTTACGTTTTCACAACGATGCGCCCAAAGGCGAGCGTCGAGATGAAAGCATGCAAATTTCAACGGACCGGCATGCAGCCTAATTGCTGTGCCGGAGAGGTTTTGCCCATAAGGCTAGAAAGGGAGACTGGTCATGAAGACTTGGATCAAGGTAACGGCAGCGGGGATCGCCGTTTTCGCCATCATGTCACTCGGCATGAACGGCGCCAACGCCCAAGATGGGGTGACGTCGTTGCGTGGGGGAACGGCGCTCGACGAGGGCCGTGGCGCGGCTGAAATCAACAGGCAAAATACAGGTAAGCGGTTCACCCGCAACTATCGCCAGCAACCGCCGCTGATTCCACACAAGATCGCGAAATATCAAATCGATTTGAAGGCCAATCAGTGCCTTGGATGTCACGACTGGCCGCAGAACGTCGAGGCCAACGCGCCGAAAATCAGCGAAACCCACTATGTCAGTCCAACGGGTGTGCGCCTGAACAAGGTATCCACGAGCCGCTGGTTCTGCACCCAGTGCCATGTCCCGCAGATTGAGGCCAGGGCGCTTGTGCCAAACACGTTCACATCGTCCAACGACCTGAATTGATTCAGCGCCATAGCGGTATTTGAGATGACACCCCAGCCTGGGGACAGCACACACTTGCAAGAGGGGAATGAGCCATGAGCGCCTCAAATGAAGACGGTAAATCCTTCCTGGGACGGATGTGGCAAGCGGCTCGGCGGCCCACGGCCCGTTACGCCGCAGGAACATTGGTGGTGGCCGGTTTTTTTGTCGGTATCATGTTTTGGGGCGGTTTCAACTGGTCGTTGGAACTCACCAACACGGAATCGTTCTGCGTCACGTGTCATGAAATGGAAGCGAACGTTTACCGTGAGTACAAGCAAACGGTTCATTATTCCAACCGCACAGGGGTACGCGCGACGTGTCCCGATTGCCATGTGCCGAAAACGTGGGTTCATAAAATGGCCCGAAAAATCAGGGCGTCGAACGAATTGTTGCATCATTTCCTCGGCACTATAAACACCCGTGAAAAATACGAGGGCAAGCGTCTTGAGTTGGCCAAACATGTGTGGAAGGTGATGAAGGAAACGGACTCGCGCGAATGCCGCAACTGCCACAACTTCGAATACATGGACTTCGTGGTGCAGGAAAAACGCTCCCGCGCCCGCCACGAAGAAGCCATCGACGACGGCATGACCTGCATCGATTGCCACAAGGGCATCGCCCACGAACTTCCCGCCGGAATTGTCGGGGTGGAAGGCGTGCCGAATGTCGGCAATCCCAATTTAGGCGATTGACCGATAACTGATTTGGAAGATTGAAAGCATTCAGTCTTCTGACTGGACCTGCCGGGCGTAGCATGCGCCCGGCAGATTTTTTTGTATGCGCTTAAGGTTTGATTTGGGGGGCGGTTCTCCTCCATACTCGGGCCGAATTGCCCCGAAGACGAGATTTAGATATGTCTGAGCGTCACCCCGGATACCTGCCCAAAATCGTCGCTCATCGCGGGGCCAGCAAACGTGCGCCGGAAAACACTCTGGCGGCGATCGCAAAAGCGGCTGAACTTGGTGCACGGGCGGTGGAATTCGACGTCACCGTCAGTGCGGATGGTGTCCCTGTGCTGATGCACGATGAGACTTTGGAGCGGTGTAGCGACGGCGACGGACCGGTGATCCTCAAAACATTGAGCGAACTTCAGGCACTTGATGCCGGAAGCTGGTTCAAGGCGGAGTTCGCAGGCGAACGCATTCCGACCTTGGAGCAAGCGCTCGAACTTGCGGCGCGCCTGGACATGGCCGTGAACCTGGAACTGAAACCGACGTTGGGCTGGGAAGGACCGACCATTGAGGCCGTGTGCGGCACACTCAAGACGGTCTGGCGTGGCGACACGCCGCTCTTGGTGTCGTCGTTTAACCCGCTGGCCCTGGAGCTGTTCGCGGCCCGGATGCCCGACGTCGACATGGGATTGCTGACCGATGCGGTGTCGCCCGATTGGCGGGGCCGCTTGGCCCGTTTCAACTGTGTCAGTCTGCATTGTTATGAGCCGTTCGTGACGCCGGAACTGGTGCGCGCCATCCACGCTCACGGCTCACGCCTACATGTCTTTACCGTCAACGATCCCGCTAAAGCCCGTGACTTGTTCGCTTGGGGCGTGGATGCAGTATTTACGGATCGCCCTGATGCCTTATTGGAGGAATGCTCAGATGAAATGTGATCGTGTCGCATCTATGGTTTTCGCCGCGCTGTTGTTCAGTGGCTCCGCTTGGGCGGGTGAGGCCGACGTGCTCGACGTGCGGGTTCAGGCTCAGTCGGACGGAACCTACCGCTTCGACGCAACCGTCCGCCACGCCGATGCGGGCTGGGATCATTACGCGGATGCTTTTGAGATCGTCGGCCCGGACGGCGCTGTTCTGGCCACGCGGGTGTTGGCGCATCCGCATGTGAACGAACAGCCGTTCACCCGCTCGCTCAGTGGGGTGCGCATTCCACAGGGCATTGCCACCGTTGAGGTGCGCGCCCGTGATAAAGTCCACGGCCTGGGTGGCAAGACGCAGCACGTTGCGCTTCCCGGCCGGATGAAATGACCGAGGCCGGGTGCTTACGCTCTTACGTTTAAGCTCGGCAGAAAACGTCAGAAATCCTTACGTTAGCTGTGCGATGGAGCTTCACGATGCATGAAATGTCGCTGGCCGAGGGTGTTTTGCACATCTTGCAAGAGCAAGCCAAAAGTCAGAACTACACCAAGGTCAAAACCGTGTGGCTGGAAATTGGCGAACTGTCACACGTCGACCCGGATGCGATTGCATTTTGTTTTGACGCGGTTGTTCGTGGCACTCTGGCCGACGGTGCAAAATTGGAAATTGCCCACACCCCCGGTCAAGCTTGGTGCCATAATTGCTTGGAACAAGTTGCCATTTCGGGTTTAGCTCACCCGTGCCCTAAATGCGGCGGTCACCGTATCCAAGTTACGGACGGCGACGACTTGCGGGTCAAGGAAGTGGAAGTCGATTGAGGTGACCTCAAGCCCAAACCGCGTGCGTGTCCGCGTGAGAGGAGCCGTTCAAGGCGTCGGCTTTCGACCGTTCGTCAACGCTTTGGCGGCGCGCCTCAATCTGGGCGGTTGGGTCTTGAACGACAGCGACGGCGTATTGTTGGAAGTCGAAGGATGGACAGGCGACATCCGTGCTTTCTTGCAAGCGCTTCAAGCGGAAGCACCGCCGCTTTCGCGTATTGACGATGTGTTCAGCGATGATGTCGAGGCGCAAGGTGAAACGACGTTTCGCATTCGTGTGAGCCAAGGCGGCGCGGTCTCGACATCCATTCCCGCAGATGCCGCCGTTTGCGATGCGTGCCTTGAAGAGTTGTTCGATCCTCAGGATCGTCATTACCTCTATCCCTTCATCAATTGCACCCATTGCGGCCCGCGCTATACCATCACCCGGCATTTGCCCTACGACCGTCCGCAAACGTCCATGGCCGGTTTCGCCATGTGCGCGGATTGTGGGGCCGAGTATACCAACCCCAAAGATCGCCGCTTTCATGCCCAACCCGTGGCTTGCCCGATTTGTGGGCCGAAACTGTCGATGGGCGTCTCGGAAATCGTCAGCCGTCTCAAAGGCGGCGAAATTCTCGCCATCAAAGGACTCGGTGGGTTTCACATCGTCTGCGATGTGCGCAACGAAGATGCGGTGGCGCGTTTGCGGGCCCGCAAAAACCGTGAAGAAAAACCCTTGGCCGTGATGGCGGGCGGCATGGCTTCGCTTAAGACTTTGGCCGTGATCGGCGATGTGGCCGAACAGGCGTTGAAGTCGTCTGCGCGCCCGATCGTGGTTGTGCCCAAACGCAGCGATGCGGGCCTTGCGCCGTCCATCGCACCGGGCTTGGGCGAGGTCGGGGTGATGCTGCCCTATATGCCGATCCATTACTTATTGTTTCACGAAGCCGCCGGATGCCCGCAAGGAACCGCATGGTTGGAAGAGGCGCGCGATTTCGCTTTGGTGATGACCAGCGCCAATCCGGGTGGCGAGCCCTTGGTGATCGGCAATGACGAAGCCGTGCACCGCCTTGACGGTATTGTGGACGGCATCGTCACCCACGACCGCGACATCGTGGTGCGCACGGATGACAGCGTGTTGCGTTTGATCGGGAATGCACCGACGTTCATGCGTCGTGCGCGGGGCTATGTGCCTGAACCGATCAAATTGGCGCACGATGTTCCGCCCGGTCTTGCGCTCGGCGGGCACCTCAAATCCACGGTGTGTGTGACGCGGGGCGATGAGGCTTTCGTTTCTCAACACATCGGCGATTTGGATACGCTCGAATCTCTTCACTTTTTCGAAGAAACGGTGGCGCACCTGCTGTCCATTGTCGATGTGACGCCCCAGTGGGTGGCGCACGACCTGCACCCGGATTTCCACTCGACCCGTTTTGCACTTGAGATGGCGGAGGCTCATGGCGTTCCCGCGTTCGCCGTGCAGCACCACCATGCCCACGTCGCCGCCGTGGTTGCGGAACACGGCCTGAGCGATCCTGTATTGGGCTTGGCGCTGGATGGTTTCGGCTTGGGCGAGGGGAAAGGCACGCACAATTGGGGTGGTGAAGCCTTGGTGGTTGAGGGCGGCGACTACCGCCGGATCGGTCATCTGGCGCCCTTGCCCATACCGGGCGGAGAAGCGGCTTTTCGTGCGCCATGGCGCATCGGCGCGGCGGTGTTGCATCGACTGGGGCGTGAAGACGAAATCGCCGCGCGCTATGGCGACTTCGGCGACATTGAGGGGTTAAAACAAATGCTGGATCGCGGTGTGAACGTGCAACCTTCCACCAGTTGCGGGCGTCTGTTCGATGCCGCGGCGGGATTGTTGAATGTACAGCCGCAGGCCAGTTTCGAAGGCCAAGCCCCGATGAAATTGGAAGCCTTGGTCACGGAGCCTTGCTGTCTGGAAGACGGGTGGCGCATCGAAAACGGCGTGTTGGATATGTCCCGGCTTTTGACGCACATTGCGGATCAAAACCCAAAATCGGGCGCGAACCTCTTTCACGGCACCTTGATCGCAGCATTGGCGGAGTGGGCTGATGCTCTGGCGCGCGCGGAGGGGGTGGAACGGATCGCGCTGTCCGGCGGTTGTCTCATGAACCGTGTTTTGGCCGAAGGGTTGGAACGGCGGTTGAGCGGTCTGGGTTACGGCGTGTTCAAGCCTCAAGCGTTGCCGCCCAACGATGGCGGCTTGAGTCTCGGTCAGGCCTGGGCGGCGGTGTGTCGTCTCGCGCCTTAAACGTCGCCGATGCCGGGTGAAATGTTGCGGTTACGGTTCGTGCGCGCTGCCGAGGCTTGGGGTGGCGGCGCCGCCGCGCGCTGAGCACAGTCGAGGCGTTCGCACAGTCGGCACGCCACGCCCACGGGCACAGGTGTGTCGGCGTGGTCGATGTCGATGCCGTCCGCATAGACCATGCGCCGCGCATCGCCTATCTCGCATCCGATGCACACCGCATAGTGACTTTGCGGCTGGCCGTAACCGAGCACCGGCTTGCTCACCGTGCGCGCGACATTGAAATACCGTGAGCCGTCGGGCATGCGGTCCAGTTGTATGCGAAATTGTCCCGGCGTCATGAACGCGTGATGAGCCACCCAACGCGGGCACGCGCTGCCGTATTTGGGGATGCGCAGGCCCGATGCGCTGAAGCGTTTGGAAATGTTGCCTGCCACATCGACGCGGATGATGTGCAGCGGAATGCCCGATGCGGTGGGGCGGCGTAGCGTGGTCAAGCGGTGGCAGATTTGTTCATAACTGGCGGCGAAGTGCTGGCGCAGCTGACCGATGTCATAGCGCGTCGCTTCCGCGGCCGCTAGCATGTCTTCGTAAGGCATCAAACAAGCCCCCGCGAAGTAGTTCGACAATGCCGCAATACCGCGTTTGCGCGCGGCTTCATTGGGCAATTCCGGCACATTGACGAGCTTTTCGAACTGCGGCCCGAACGACAGCTTTCCGGCAAACAAAGCCAGATGGAAATTGAGGCTGGCGGGCGGCAAGGCGCGCGATACGATCAATTGGCGGCGTTCACCGTCGTAAACGGTGGCGGCGGTTTCATGGACATCGGGGGGCGCGGTCTCAACGCTGACGCCATGCTTTTCCAGCAAAAAACCGGCAAGGCGCATGTGCGGTGCGGGACTGTCCAACCCGGCTTCACGGCGCAATTCGGTTGCGGCTTCCTCCAATTCCAAGAAGTGATTGTTGTTGGCTTGCATAAAGTCCGTGACCGCTTCGGTGGGCGACAGGCCGCCGGCCACGTCCATCAAGCCGTCGCCGGTGATCAAGCCCAACATGTCGGTTACGGCCTCGGACAGGTTCTCGGATTCGTCCATGACGATCTTGGAAAAGTCCTGGCGTTCGTTTTCGCTCAAATCCTCGGTGTCGTGAAGAATTTCCGAAAACGACAAGATTGACGTCAACAACATGCGCAACCGGTAACCCGCATTGGAAATCACCGGGTCTTGGGCCAGGCGTTCACTGACCATCTGCAAGTCGTCGTGGGCCTTGCGATACGCGCCAAAGGATTTGAGCACCGCTTGGCACAGTTCGGGTGTGTCGGCGGCGAGCGCGCCGATGTCCGTGTCGCTGAGTTGTAAATCCTCGAACATCGGGTCTTGTAAAACTTCAGTGATTTCCGCACTCAGCAGGTTTTCTTGCTGGGGGGAAAACACCTGCGGATCGACTTCGAGAATTTGACTGAGGCGCAGTAGCAACGGCACGGTCAAGGTGCGGCGGTTGTGCTCAATGAGATTGAGATAACTCGCCGATATGCCCAATTGGTCGGCCAATTTGACCTGGGTAAGCCCGCGATCGTTGCGCAACCTGCGCAAACGCGTGCCCAACATGATGTTTTTCACCATTTTTCACGATCCACATTAATTTACAATATTAACATATTTACAACTTCAATATTTTCAATATTAACACAAAAAAGCTTAAAAAAGCAAAATGTTGTCGACTTCGGGGGGGCTTTGATGAAAATTCTTAACCGTCACTGTGACTGAGGAATTTCGGGCAAAAAATCAAAAAAACGGACCTTCAAAAAGGACCTCCTCAGGGCCTGCCCTCAAAGCGTCACAGCCGTACGCCCCGGATTGGGCCGGGGGCGGAGACTTAAACCATCAGGGAGTTAAAACATGTCTGATCAATCTCGGGGTAAATCCGGAGGCATTTCGCGCCGTGGTGTGCTTAAAGCCGGTGCCGCTTCTGGCCTGGTGCTCGCCACGCCGACCATCTTCGCCAGCCAAGCACATGCGTTCGCCAACGATCCAAGCAACAAAGCATCCGTCGTGCTCGGTTTCAACGTGCCGCAAACCGGCGCGTATTCCGAAGAAGGCGCGGATGAACTGCGCGCCTATAAGCTGGCTGTCGAGCATCTCAACGGCGGCGGTGACGGCGGTATGATGAACACCATGAAGCCGATGAATTTGAAGGGCAATGGCATCTTGGGCAAGAAGGTCGAATACGTGACCGGCGACACCCAGACCAAGGCACCCGCCGCCCGCTCGTCGGCCAAACGCATGATCGAAAAAGATGGCGCACTGATGATCACCGGCGGTTCTTCGTCCGGTGTGGCGATCGCGGTGCAGGGACTTTGCAACGAAGCCAAAATCATGTTTATGGCGGGTTTGACCCATTCCAACGACACCACGGGTAAAGACAAAAAGCGTTATGGCTTCCGCCATTTCTTTAACGCTTACATGTCCGGTCAAGCGCTTGCGCCGATTTTGGAAAAAGAATACGGCAACAGCCGTCGCGCCTATCACTTGACCGCTGATTACTCATGGGGTTGGACCCAAGAAGAATCGATCAAAAACGCGACGGAAAAGTTGGGCTGGACCACGGTTGCACCGGTTCGCACGCCACTGACGCAAACCGACTTCTCGTCCTACATCACGCAGGCCATCAACTCCGATGCCGACGTGTTGGTGTTGAACCACTACGGCAAAAACATGAACGACTCGTTGAGTGCCGCTGTTGCTTTCGATTTGCGTAACAAGATCGCTAAAACGGGAAAGAAGTGGGAAGTGATCGTTCCGCTGTTCTCGCGCAAAATGGCGCAAGGTTCGGGCGACGATATCAAAGGCATCTTGGGGACCGCCGGTTGGAACTGGTCGCTGCCCGGTGCTGGGTCGCAGGCCTTTGTGAAATCGTTCGCCAACAAATACGGTTTCCCGCCGTCGATGGCTGCGCACACCTGCTACGTTCAAACCTTGCTGTATGCTGATGCGTGCGAACGCGCCGGCACCTTCGACCCGGCTGGCGTCATTCCGGCTTTGGAAGGTCACAAGTTCGACAACATGGGCAACGGTCCGACCGAATACCGTGCTGCCGATCACCAGTGCTTCAAGGATGTGCTTGTTGTGCGCGGTAATCCGAACCCGTCCACCCAGTTCGATCTGTTGAAAGTCGAACAGGTGGTTCCGCGCTCGCAAGTCGAGTACCCGGCCTCCATGTTTGGCGGCGACTTAGGCCCGATCTAAGGTCCCGCTCGCTTCGGGTTTTGTGGCGCCGGTCACCGCGGTGGTTGGCGCCACGGCCCAACGAACATCGAACTTCATGGATATAATTGAGCCTTCACAAACCGCTGCCGCACCACCAGACGGAACGTGTTTGTAAAGATGATTGGTTGTTATGGACGCTATCTTCATTCAAGTTTTGAACGGCCTGGACAAGGGCGCAGCCTATGCCTTGATGGCTCTGGGCTTAACCTTGGCGTTTGGAACGCTTGGCATCGTGAACTTCGCTCATGGGGTCTTGTTCATGCTGGGCGCGTTCTGTGCCGTGACGGTGAACAAAATTCTGACCATCTCTGAAAAAGTTCGCGATCCAAGCATCACATTTTTCGAAGCTTACAAGGAAATCCCTTACCTGGAAACTTGGTGGGGAGATGTGGGCACAACGATCATTGATTATTCGGTCCCCATATCGATCCTCTTCACTATCCCTGTGATGGCGTTGATCGGCATTGCCATGGAACGGGGGCTCATCCGCTTTTTCTATAAACGCACACACGCCGAGCAAATTCTGGTGACGTTCGGTTTGGCGATTGTGTTGCAAGAGATCGTCAAGCATTTCTTCGGTGCAAACTCCATTCCTGTCGGTGCGCCGGACATCGTTTCCGGCAGTGCGCCCGTGGGGGCCTTCTTTGGCCTTGACGACACCATGGTCTATCCGTGGTGGCGCTTGATCTATTTCGTCTTTTCCGTGGTTGTCATTGGCGGGGTCTTTTCCTTCTTGCAATACACCACTTACGGCATGGTGGTGCGCGCGGGCATGGCGGATCGCGACACGGTCGGTCTGTTGGGCCTCAATATTCAGCGCCGCTTCACCATTGTGTTTGCCTTGGCGGCGGTGGTCGCAGGTCTGGCAGGCGCCATGTACACGCCGATTGTGGCCCCGGACTATCAAATGGGCATGCAGTTGTTGGTGCTGTCGTTTGTGGTTGTTGTGGTTGGCGGTATGGGTTCGTTACCCGGTGCCGTCGCAGCGGGCTTCTTGTTGGGCATTTTGGAATCCTTTGCGTCCATGAGCGAAGTGAAGCAAATCTTTCCAGGGATTGACCAGATTATTATCTATTTGGTGGCGGTGGCGATTTTGTTGATCCGTCCGCGTGGCCTGATGGGCCGCAAAGGCGTGATGGAGGACTAAAAGATGAGTCAACAAAGCCCCAAACAGGACCTCATGTGGATGGCTGTTTTTACCGCCGTCGTTCTGTCCATGCCAATTTGGATGGAACCGTTCGGCGCGGCGTATCCCGACCTGTTGCAGAAGTTTGCTATTTTCGGCATCTTCGCCATTGGCTTTAACATTCTGTTCGGTCTCACCGGCTACCTGTCGTTCGGTCATGCCGCGTTCTTGGGCGTCGGTTCCTACACGGCGGTGTGGTCGTTTAAGTTGCTGACCATGAACGTCATACCGGCGATACTTTTCAGCACTATTTTGGCTGGAATCTTTGCCGTTCTGATCGGCTTTGTGTGCTTGCGTCGTTCGGGGATATACTTCTCCATCTTGACGTTGGCGTTCGCGCAGATGTCCTACAATTTGGCGTATTCGGTGTTGACGCCCATTACCAAGGGCGAAACCAGCCTTCAATTGGAATTGAACGATCCGCGCATCCTCGATGCCGCGGCGGTGGCTGGCGCAGGCCTGCCCTCCACCGAACTGTTCGGTATGAAATTGAGCGGTTATCCTGGCTTTTATTTCTGCGCCGTGTTGTTGATCATCGGGTTCTATATTTCTCTGCGCATCTTCCGCTCTCCGTTCGGCTTGAAGTTGGCGGCGATTAAGTCCAACCAAAAGCGGATGAGCTACACCGGCTTCAATACCCGTCCGTATCTGCTGTCGGCGTTTGTGATTTCCGGTATGTACGCTGGGCTTGCCGGGGCTTTGATGGCGGTGACCGATCCATTGGCGGGTGCGGAACGCATGCAGTGGACGGCATCCGGTGAAGTGGTGCTGATGACCATTTTGGGTGGCGTCGGCACGCTGATCGGACCGTTGCTTGGCGCGGGTTTGATCAAGTATTTCGAAAACATCTTCTCGTCTTATAACGAAAAAGTCTTGCATGATATATTTTCGTTTTTGCCGGATATGCTTGAGAATGTCATGGTGTTCATCGTCAACCCGTTCGTGGGTGATGGCTGGCACCTGACCTTGGGCGCATTGTTCATGGTGGTCGTGATCTTCCTGCCCGGTGGCATCATGGAAGGCTATGCACGCATCGTGGCATGGGTCAAAAAAGACCGCTCCCAACCCGGCGGTGACGACCCTCATGTCGCCAAACCACAGCCGAACGAGGGCTAGGAAGATGGACAACGTGGAAAATATCGTTCTGAATGTTTCCGCTGTGCAAAAGACCTTTGGCGGTCTGCAAGCGCTCAGCAACATCAACCTGCAAATCGAAGAAGGCAAGACACACGCCATCATCGGTCCCAATGGTGCGGGCAAGTCGACGCTGCTGAATGTGTGCGTCGGGCTGTTGGCACCGGATTCAGGTGCTGTGAAATTCGGCGAGGAAACGCTGACCGGCAAAACGCCTTACGAGATCAATCAACTGGGTGTCGTGCGCGTGTTTCAGACGCCGGAAATCTTTCCTGAATTGACTTTGTTGCAAAACGTCATCATTCCGGCGTTGGCGAAACGCGACGGTGAATTTAAGTTCAACGCGTTTGGATCGTTGGTCGGCGAAAAGGAACTCGTCGATGAGGCCAAGGATGTCCTTGAGGACCTGGGTTTGGAAAATCAGATGCACGACATATCGGCGAGCATGTCGCGTGGCGATAAGCGCCGTCTGGAACTGGCCATGTGCTTGATCCAGCATCCAAAACTGTTGCTGTTGGATGAGCCGACCGCCGGCATGGCGCGCCACGACACCAATCGCACCATCGAAATTCTCAAACGCATCAAAAGCCGCGGTATGACCAAGGTGATCATCGAGCACGACATGCACGTCGTGTTCAGTCTGGCCGATCACATTTCAGTTCTGGCGCAAGGCGCGATCATTGCCGACGGGACGCCCGACGAAGTGCGGGGAAACCCGAAAGTACAAGAAGCCTATCTTGGTGGAGCACACCTATGAACGACGAATCACTCGGCATCGAAATGGGCAACGTGGGCACCAAGCCGACGGCGGAAAAACCCATTAACGAAGGCGCGGCGACGGCGTTTTTTTCGGCTTGGGACATGCATTCGTACTATGGCGAAAGCTACATTGTGCAGGGCGTCAGCTTCGACATTCACGAAGGTGAAATCGTCGCGCTTTTGGGCCGCAACGGCGCAGGCAAGACATCGACGTTACGCACCATCGCGCGCATGGACGACCCGGAACTGCGCCACGGCGAGGTGTGGCTGGATCACCAACCGCTGCACACCATGCAATCGTGGCAGGCGTCGCGTCTCGGCGTCGCCCTGGTGCCAGAAGACCGTTGCATCATTCCCGGCTTGACTGTTGAAGAGAACCTCAATCTGGCGCAAATCGCCCCGCCCATCGGCTGGTCGCTGGAACGCATCTACGAGCATTTCCCCCGCTTGGCGGAACGCCGTACTCAAGACGGTGTGACCCTGTCGGGCGGCGAACAGCAGATGCTGGCTGTGGCCCGTGCGTTGGCGCGCGATATCAAACTATTGCTGTTGGACGAACCGTACGAAGGCTTGGCCCCGGTGATCGTGCATGAAATCGAAAGCATCCTTGAAGGCGTCAAGAAGCTTGGCATCACAACGATCATTGTCGAGCAAAACGCCATCGCCGCGCTGCACCTGTCGGACCGCGCGATCATCTTGGACATGGGCGAGGTCGTGTTCAACGGCAGCGCGCAAGAGGTCCTCGACAACAAGGAACTGAGAGACGAATATCTGGCGATCTGAAGTCCATATCCGGATTTTCTGGATTGGGCGCTCATCACTCCTACCCCCTTGTTCGTCAGATGGCGCAAGGCCCCGGCAACTCCGGGGCTTTGTTGCGTTCTCAAGAAAGACAAAGATGACAATGAAGTCATGAATGGCTAGGATACCCATTCAGGAAATTTGCTTGCCCCCCCAAGAGATCACACTTGAAAAAAAATGTGACCATGGGCTGTGTGGACGGCGAACAGGCGAATATGGGACCAGGGAAGACTTGAGGCGCCATGACCTACTCGGTGCTGGTGGTGGAAGATGAGCCGAACATCGTCCTCTCACTTCAGTTCATTATGAAACGCTCAGGCCACGACGTGCGCATCGCCGAAGACGGTGAAGCGGCTCTTCACGCGATGCGCGACAAGACCCCCGATGTGGTGTTGCTCGACATCATGTTGCCCAAACGCGACGGATTGTCGGTGTGCGAAGCCGTGCGCGCCAATCCCGATTGGGCGGGCGTGAAGATATTGGTTCTCAGCGCCAAAAGCCGTGAAGCCGACAAGGAAAAAGCCCTTTCACTGGGTGCGGACGATTACATCACCAAGCCCTATTCGACGCGCGATGTTTGTGAGCGGGTCAACACCATGTTGGGCATCGAAGGCTGCCCCCAGGTGCCTTAATGGATAAGGGCGAACCGTGATGAAACGCACCGGGCGCAAACAGGAATGGTCGTTGACGATGTTTGCGTGCGGCGTTCTGGTCTTTTTCCCGCCGCTGATCGGTTTATTCGACAAACCGGACTTGGTGATGGGCCTACCGTTGACGTACTTGATTATGTTTGGGCTCTGGGGCCTGATCATCTTTGGTATCTGGTTGGGCGCACGCCCATCTTTTTTGCGTGGCGAGGCGGCCGCGTCCGGTGATGAGGGGCAGCGTAAGTCGACCTTTGATCAAAAACAAAAGCAGGCGAGACAACATCAGGTGAGACGGGAATAGATCATGCAAGGTGGTCTGGTCGCCATTGTCTCCATCGCCTATCTGTGCACGCTGTTCGCCATCGCCTATTTCGGCGACAAGCGCGCCGAACAAGGGCGCAGCCTGACCCAAAATCCGTACATCTATACGCTTTCCATCGCGGTGTTTTGCACGTCGTGGACATTTTATGGATCGGTCGGCCTGGCGGCGCGCTCAGGGCTCGACTTTTTGCCGATCTATCTGGGGCCGACGCTGGTGTTCGTGGTGTGGTCGGTGGTGTGGGTGAAGATCATTCGCATCTGCAAACTCAACCGCATCACGTCGATCGCCGATTTCATTTCCTCGCGCTATGGCAAAAGCTCTCGTCTGGGCGGGTTGGTGGCCTTGATCGCGGTGATCGGCACCACGCCTTATATCTCTTTGCAACTGAAGTCCATCGCCACCAGTTTCGAGATCATCACCAACAATTCCGATGAAAGCAGTGGCGTCAATCCGGTGTTGGGGCAATTGGGATTGGATTCCACCTTTTTGATTGCACTGGCGCTGGCGATTTTTTCGATCCTGTTCGGCACCCGTCATATCGACGCCAGCGAACATCACGAAGGCATTGTCGCGGCGATTGCGTTTGAATCCATCGTTAAGTTGTTCGCGTTTTTGTCGGTGGGGTTCTTCGTCACCTTTGGTGTCCATAGCGGCTTCGCCGATTTGTTCGAGAAGGCATCCCAGGCCGATTTGCAGCACCTGTTTACCATCAATCCGGCCGGGGATTACGCCACGTGGGTAACGATGATTGTGTTGTCGATGCTGGCGATCATTTGTCTGCCGCGCCAGTTTTATATTACGGCGGTCGAAAACACAGATGAAAATCATTTGCGCACAGCGGTGTGGCTGTTTCCACTGTATCTTTTGGCGATTAACCTCTTCGTTCTGCCCATCGCCATCAGCGGACGCATGGCGTTTTCCCAAGGCGGCGTGGATGCGGATATGTTCATGCTCACCGTGCCGATTTTTTACGGTCAGGGCGCGCTGGCGCTGCTGGCGTTCATCGGCGGGTTGTCCGCCGCGACATCCATGGTGATCGTCGCGGCGATCGCGCTCAGCACCATGGTGTGCAACAACATCGTGGTGCCGTTGTTGGTCAACTGGCGTTGGGTGGACTTGGAAAAACGTCGCGACTTGACCGGGCTGTTGCTGTTGACGCGGCGGGCCTCGATCATTGCTATTTTGATCTTGGGTTACGGTTATTTCCGCATTGCTTCGGGCTCTTATTCTCTGGTGACCATTGGATTGGTGTCGTTCACGGCCGCCGCGCAATTCGCCCCCGCGATCATCGGCGGGATGTTTTGGAAGGGGGCGTCGTTGAAGGGGGCCATGAGCGGCTTGGCATTGGGCTTCGCGGTGTGGGCCTATACGCTTTTGTTGCCGTCGTTCGCCCAGTCGGGTTGGCTTCCCATCAGCTTTATTGATTATGGTCCGTTGGGGCTGACGTTCCTAAAGCCCTATGCGCTGTTCGGCATGGAGGGCTTCGACAATCTGTCTCACGCCTTGTTTTGGAGCATGCTCGTCAATGTCGGCGCCTATGTAACGGTGTCGCTGTTGACCCACCAAAGCACCATTGAGCGCATTCAGGGTGCCATATTCGTGGATGTGTTTCTCTACACGGAAGGCTTGAAGGATTCCCGCTTTCTTCAAGGTTCCGCATCTATTGGCGATTTACGTGATCTGGTCGGGCGGTTCGTCGGCGAAGGGCGCGCCGACAAGGCGTTTCAGGCATTTGCTGCGGACCAGGGCGTGTTGTTGCGGCCCGGCCAAGCGGCAGATACCGCATGGCTGGACCGGGCGGAAAAAATGCTCGCCGGTGCGGTGGGTTCGGCCACCGCGCGGGTGATGATCGGTTCGGTGGTGAAGGGCGGTATCGTCAGCCTGGATGAGATGTACAAAATCTTGGATGAAACATCCCAAGCCATTCAGTACTCACGCATGTTGGAAACCAAGTCGCGTGAGTTGGAAGACACCACCTCTCAACTGCAAGCGGCCAACGAACGCCTGAAGGAACTCGACTCGCTGAAAGACGATTTCCTCAACACCATATCCCACGAACTGCGCACGCCTCTGACGTCGATCCGCGCCTTTTCGGAAATCCTGTCCGAAACACCGGATATTACCGAGGAAGAAAGCTCGCGCTTTTTGATGGTGATCCGCAAGGAAAGCGAACGCCTGACGCGGCTGATCGATCAAATCTTGGATTTGGCGAAGATGGAATCCGGTCAAATGGACTGGGCGCTCGCCAATGTCGCCTCACGCCCGATCATCGAAGAGGCGATTGCAACAATGAGCGCATTGATGCACGAACGCGGCGTGACACTTAAAGTCGAGTTGCCGGCAGGGATGCCGATGATCAAGGCCGATCACGATCAACTGGTTCAAGTGTTGGTCAACCTGTTGTCCAACGGGGTGAAATTCTGCCGCCATCCCGGAGGTCACGTGGGGGTGGCGGCGAGGGTGCGAAACGGGCAATTGTGCATCAGCGTTAGCGACAATGGCGAAGGTGTACCGGATGAAAAGAAAGCCGAGGTGTTCGAGAAATTCCACCAGTTCAACCAAGGTACGGACAAAATGCCCCGTGGCACCGGATTGGGCCTCGCCATCTGTCGGCAGATTATCACGTTTTTGGGCGGCCGCATCTGGGTGGAAGACAATTCACCGGGAACGGGCGCATGCTTTTCCTTTACCGTTCCGATGGCCAGGGTCGACGGCTATCTGAGCGTCGAAGATGAATCCGATGAAACGACCGTCTCTCTCGCAATCTAGAGAGCGATTATTGAGGTGGCTTTGTGTCGCGCCGCTCACCTTTGTCGGGCGACTTGCAATACGGCGGCCGGTTCGCAACCTTAAAGCCCGCTTCGCCATAGCGCAGCACCTCGACCTTATCCACCAGCTTCACATTGAATATTTGATTGAGGATGTTGGGAGCGATGCGTTTTAATTCCGCCAATTGGGCATCGGTCGCCTTGCGGTCTTGGGGCAGCACACGGTTAAACGCCAGGTAAAGCTTATCCATGACGTTGGCGATGTGGCGGCACACGGCGATTTTAGAATCCCAGTCTCGGACGTTCAGAATCACGGCGTAGTACTGAGGCCGGTCCTTGGTGCTGTGCGACGTCAGCGGCCAGCGCATGGTTTGGAGCCAGATATGGACGGGTTTCGGCACCGGCGGCGCGCCATCGGGTGAAGGGGCTTGCAGCTGTGTAACGGGCGGAGCGACGGATTGGGGCTGTTGAACATCGGGCTGTTCAGGGTTTCCGGCTGGCGGTTTTTCCGTCTGATCTTCCGTCGTTGGCGTGGGCTCGCTCACCGATGGGGCAGTCGCAACCTGTGCGGGCCGCGACGGTCCAATGGCGGATTGCAACAAGGCGTAAACGATGCCCGACAGCAAAAGAATGAACGTGATACCCACGGGCAGCAGCACCTTGGGTTTAAGCAGGAAGTCGATTTTCCACAACAAGCCCGCGCGCCGGTCGATGGCCGCGCCTGCACGCTTGCGCTCGATATAGACGCGCGCTTTTTCGATACGGACGTCTTTGATTTGGCGCAACAGACCGCTGACGCCGGCTTGGTGCGCGGCAATGTCGCCGGGCGCGGTCAGAATCGTTTCGAGCTCTTGCTTGAGGCGCGCGACTTCGCTTTCATCGCCGCGGCGCGTGAACAGCTTGTCGATAACGACCGTGGTGGTGAGACGCAATGTCTCCGCCGACGGCGATTGTGCGATCAGCTGGATGAAGCCGGTTTGCAGGTCTTCGAAAACCACTTCCCAGTCTGTCGTGCCATCCGGCGTTTTCGGCCAGGCGGCCTTGCCCATATCTGCCATAAAGCGAAAAATCCAAATCGATTAAAGGCGTTAACCCATGTTACAAGGTTATGAGGATTTCCCAAACATTTAGGCCAAACATTTAGGAAAGCCTTGCGTCGTTTTCTATCTTACCGCCATAGTGTAAGCATCAAAGGTTGACGAGGTCTTAGGGGGTTCACATGGAAATTGCGGGATTTGCCGGGTTTGCAGGCGCATTATTGCTGTTTGCGCTGGCCATGGTGTTCATGGGGGTCAAAGTGGTGCCCCAGGGCATGGAATACACGGTCGAACGCTTTGGCCGTTACACCTCGACGTTGAAGCCCGGCTTGCACATCATTATGCCGGTGGTGGATCGTATCGGGGCCGAGCTGAACATGATGGAACAAGTCCTCGACGTGCCCAGCCAAGAGGTCATCACCAAAGACAATGCCATGGTCACGGCCGACGGCGTGGTGTTTTACCAAGTGCTCGACGCCGCCGCCGCGGCCTATGAGGTCAGCGACCTGCAACGTGCAATCCTTAACCTGACCATGACCAATGTGCGCACCGTGATGGGGGGGATGGATTTGGACGAGCTGTTGTCCCAACGCGACAACATCAATGCCAAGCTTTTGATTGTGGTCGATGAAGCCACCACGCCGTGGGGCGTGAAGGTGACGCGCATCGAAATCAAAGACATCTCACCGCCGCGCGATTTGGTTGAAGCCATGGGCCGTCAGATGAAAGCGGAACGTGAAAAGCGCGCACAGATTTTGGAAGCCGAAGGCTCGCGTCAATCTGCCATCCTGCGCGCCGAGGGTGAAAAGCAATCCGCCATCTTGGAGGCCGAGGGTCGGCGCGAAGCCGCTTACCGCGATGCCGAAGCCCGCGAACGCGAGGCGGAGGCCGAAGCCAAGGCCACCACCATGGTCTCGGAATCGATCGCCAACGGCGACGTGCAGGCGGTGAATTATTTCGTCGCACAAAAATATGTCGAGGCCTTGAAAGACATCGCTTCGGCGCGCAATCAAAAGGTCTTGTTCATGCCGATGGAGGCGACAGGCATTCTCAGCTCGCTCGCGGGCATTGCGGAACTGGGCAAGGGTGCGTTTTCCGCCAAAGATAGCGGCGGCAATAACGGGGGCGGCAGTGTTCCCTCTTCTCGCTAGTATATTGATAAGCCCACCCAGACCGATGGAAAGACGGCTCGAATTGCCCATGACGATCTTCGATGAAATCACATTTTGGCACTGGCTGATTGCGGGCGTGATCCTGATCGCCTTCGAAATGCTCGCGCCTGGGGTGGTGTTTATGTGGGTCGGCATCGCCGCGATCATCACCGGCGTGGTGGCGTGGGTCGCGCCCGATCTGGCCATGGAATGGCTGCTGATTATTTTTGCGGTGTTGTCGGTGGTCAGCGTGGTGGCGGGGCGTACATACCTGAAACGCAACCCGTTGAAATCCGATCATCCGACCTTGAACCGACGGGGCGAGCAATACGTCGGACGCCACTTCGTGTTGTCGGAACCCATCGTGAGCGGGTTTGGCAAAATCAAAGTCGATGACAGCACCTGGAAAGTCGCGGGTGCCGACATGCCCATCGGCGCCAAGGTCGAAGTCGTTGCCGTCGACGGCGTGGTGCTGAAGGTCGAAGCGCGCGGTTGAGTTAACGCAACAGGTTTAGCCGGGTTCTATTTTTTCCAGTACATCACGCAATTTATTGAGCGCACGGTGGCGCATATGGTCGCTGTCCTGGGTGCGCAATTTTTCCGACAGACTGACCAGGAACGAGGCGTAGTCGTTGTGCCAGTCGCGGCTGTACAGCTCGGACTGTTCGATGCGCGCCTTGACCACGGAGTGATTGATCTTGCCTTGGAGGCTCAGCACGAACGTTTCATCCAGGCGCGGAATGAAGATGTTGTTGGCCTTGCAACCATGTGCGATCAAGTGGTCGCGTAACGTCGCCAAGGCTGGATCGTTGCCGTGGGTGAGGAAGATGGCGCGCTTGACCGGCATGCGTTCACGCGCCCAAGCCACCAGTTCCTGTTGGTCGGCGTGGGCGGAGTAATTGTCGATCATGCGAATGCGCGCGCGCACCGCGACTTCCTGGCCGTGGATGCGCACCAATTTTTTGCCATCCAACAACATCGCGCCCAAGCTTCCGGGCACCTGATAGCCGACGAACAAAACCGTCGCTTGGGGCCGCCACAAGTTGGCCTTAAGGTGGTAGCGGATGCGCCCCGCATCGCACATGCCGCTGGCGGCGATGATGATCGCGCCCGACGCAATGCGGTCCAGCGCCATGCTGTCCTCGGCGCGGTTGACGAATTCAAAGCGCGGATGGCGGAACAAGCCGCCACGCCCCTCGACGGCATTGAGGTCATCTGCATGCCCCTCGAACACTTCGGTGGCGCGGATCGCCAAGGGGCTGTCGAGGTAAACGGAGACCGGCGGCAGGTCCTTGTCTTTAAGCAACAGGCCGATGTCGTACAGCAGTTCCTGGGTGCGTTCGACCGCGAACGCCGGGATCAAGACGTTGCCGCCGGCGTTGAGGCCATCGAGGATTTCGTGCTTCAACAAATCGCGGCGCGCTTCCAACGTCAAATCAGTGCGGTCGCGATCGCCGTAGGTGCTTTCGACAAACAGATAATCGAGATCGGACGGGCTGTCCGGCACCTCTTGGAAAGATTTTTCCTGCGGCCCGATGTCACCGGAAAAGAGAACTTTCAACGGACGCTCTTCCGTATGAACCTCGGCTTCGACCGATGCCGAACCGAGAATATGCCCGGCGTTCCACAGTCGTAAGCGCACACCCGGTGCAGCCTCGAACCACTCGTCGAAGGGCCGGATCACGATGCTGTTCAGCGACGCCTCGGCTTGCACCTTGGTATAAATCGGCTCGATGACCGGCAGACCGCGACGTTGGTTGCGCCGGTTGAGACGCTTTACTTCGGTTTCATGAATATAGCCGCTGTCGGGCAGCATGTAGGTGAGCAGGTCGCGCGTGCCCCGCGTCGCATAGACGGGGCCTTCAAAGCCCATCTTGACCAGCTTGGGTACCAAACCCGAATGGTCCACATGGGCGTGGGTCAGCACCACGAAGTCGATTTCCTTGGGCAGGAAGGCGAAGGTGCCGTAGTTCAGTTCCCGCAAAGATTTCGAGCCCTGAAACAGCCCGCAATCAACCAGAAACTTCCCGCCGGGATGGCTTACCAAATAACAGGACCCGGTCACCGTACCCGCCGCGCCTAAGAACTTAAGTTCAACATTTTTGGAGAGTTGTTTGTTCATGACCGTTCCCTCCGTCCCACAATTTTACGCCTTTTCAGAGGGGTGGGCAAATGAGAGTGGGGCTTGAAGCGGGCGCTAGGGGCGTTTTGTTTGCGCCGCCAAACCCACGGCGGCACAAACGCGCCCG